>Ga0209591_10000255_pt1 | contig 69886 bp, 62 predicted proteins | sample MAT01_FD_187207 | JGI IMG/M metagenome (GOLD analysis project Ga0209591, IMG submission 187207) | Freshwater microbial communities from Lake Fryxell liftoff mats and glacier meltwater in Antarctica - MAT-01 (SPAdes) (version 2) | ecosystem: Environmental > Aquatic > Freshwater > Ice > Liftoff...
TACTTTTACGAAACGGGGATGTTGCAGTGTTTTTCCGTCCTGGGTTTGGAAGGTGGAAGAATTCGCCAGCCCGGTAAAAGGGAGGACAAGGCCCAAAAAGAAGGGAAGTAGGCTTTTCATGTGCTGATATGATTTCAAATGTATTGAAAATGACGAGAATATTATCGGGAATATAAGTAGGTTATTTCCGAGTGTAGGGGTCATGGAATTCCAAGTCATGCTGAATGGTTGAAAGAATCAACCCGGTATTGACGACTTCGGTTTTCATGATCGGGGGGAATCCTAACCAAAAGGAGCAAAGTAGGAAAAAGCATTTGAAACCGCGAATGACACGTTCGCCAAAGGACGAATTTGTCCTGCGGCGGAGACGGGCATAGATTGTTTTAAGAGTCGGGATGCTGTCTTTGTTCATCTAGTTCCGCTATCTGTGTCATCCGGGGTTTACTTGCCTCCTTTCTATAGAACTTGATGTAAAAACAATGGAGTTGTAGGACGGACACACGGTTAAGACTCAGACCTAGTTGCTGGATGAGCTTTATGCCAAGACCAAGCAATTGGCCAAGGAGAAGGAGATGCCTATGGCGGAAATGTTCCGGCGTGGGGCGGAATACATGCTGGGGGTGTATTCCCTGGAGTTGAAGAAGAGGAAAAATTGGGAACTTCCGTAGACCTGTTCCATGGGTTCCTTTTTGGTGGATCATGAAAAACGGAGGGAATTGGCCAATGAATACCCTTGGTTTCCCGAAGGCGTAAAGTCGTGAAATCCTGCGACACCAATCTTCTCGTTTACGCCGTCAACTCGGATTGTGTGGAACATGAAGCCGCCCGGAGTTTTTTGGAAAAAAAACGAGTCTTTAGATCTGGTAGTTGGTTCTGGTGGAGCTTTATCGTTTGTTGGCCAAACCACATGTTTTTTCTGAAGTATAGGCATCTTCGGAAGCTCTCGAGGTGATGCAGGATTTCCGACAGGGTGTCTGGGGTTTGCTGGATTATCCCGGTGGATTGATGACCTCTTTTGTGAAGTGGATCCAAGCCCAGGGCAGTCCGCGCTCAAGACTTTACGATGTCAGGCTGGCTTTGACCTTGAGGCATCAGGGCGTGACTGAGTTCGCCACCAAAAATGTAAAAGATTTCCAAGGCTTTGGATTCAAGCGGGTGTTGGATCCGGTGGGGTGAAGCGTATTACCGCCTGATTAAATCACACTCCTTCATTCATTGTTAGTTAACCCAACCTGCTTTCTTTAGCTAAGGTAAGGGAGCGCTCCCAAGCAATGAGGGCAGAGGTATCGAGAATCAGTCCCAGGGGTTTAGCGATACATGGTCGGCTTGATTGACCTTTTCAAGATCGTCCCGAATGAGGGGTCTGACGGGAGATGCTCAAGGGCTTCGTGAACCTGATTCCTTGCAAATTTCATGAAGGAACTTCACGGTCAAGACACTAGCTGAAGAGTCTGAGTGTGGCTGGAGACCAATAGTTGGCCGAGGCCAAGCGTTCATCCAGCGCTTGATTTTTCTTACGTTGAGTTACCTTTTTTTGGGTAAGCTAACCTTTTACACTTACTCCCCTGCTTTTTCAGGGTTTTATTTCATCTGAGTCAATCCTGGCCCCAAGTATTTAAGTGCTTCACAAATATAGATTTCCTTTTAAAGTAAAAAGATGTAAAAACCACATTCCGGCCCTTCAAGCTTAGGTTGCCCGGAAAGTCGGATCAGTCGTATAAAAAAGCGGTATCGAGGAAAATGAAACAGCTCAAATTCAACAGGTCAGCCCTGCTCAAGGCCATCCGTCTTTGCGCGCTGTTACTTGTCTATGCGGCCAGTCAGGCGACCATTCAGGCCCAGTTCAATCCGGCAGTGGGAACGGCTGGAAATGACTTGGTCACGGCATCCGGAACTTTTGCAGGCTCTTTCAACGGAAACGGGGGGAGTGATTCCATCACCATCCAGTCGGGGGCTTCGGTAACTGCCAGCAGCACTTACGCGATCAGTATTACTGCGGGAGCTGTCATGAACAACGGTTCCCTGGCTGTCACTGCTGATGGTGAGATTTTCGCTGTTTTCTCGGCTAACGGGAACCTGTCTCTATCCAATCCGGGAGCTATTCAGGTGCAGGCAACGGATCCGGATGAAGCCATCGGTTTCGGGACGAGTGCTTTTTCCAGCGGCACGAATGCCGTATTCAATCTGAACAACAACGGCAGTGTCCAGATACTGGCCGATAGTTCTTCGACTTATTCATGGGCCTATGGGTTCCGGGCTCAGGCGGTTGTCTCTGGGCAGTTGGATCTCTTTTTCAACAACAATGGATCCGTCCAGGTGACTTCCTCTTCCAGCGACTATTCCTATGCGGCGGGTGTTTTTATGGGCACGGCCAACGCCAACAGCGGCAGTTCGACCGTCGGCCTGACCAACAGGGGAACCCTGCAGGTCACTTCGGGTAGTTCCTCCAATAACAATTCCAAGGCCTACGGGTTTCTAGCCAACAGCAGGAGCGAATACGCCAACAATTCGGTCGGATTGACCAACACGGGGGCGATGACGGTTTCCTCCGGTGATGCGTTTGATCTTTCTTCGGCCCATGGAGCTTTTTTGAGGGCGGGTTCCGGCACCGGTAATGCGTCGATCCAGTTTATGAATTTCGGCACGATGTCCTCCTCATCCGCTTATTCGCAAAACGGGGATTCTCTGGCTTACGGTCTTGAAGGCATCAGCAGCCCCGATCAGGGAACAAGCACGATTAACGTGGTCAACAGAGGAAGCATTTCGAGCCTGTCCGGAGATTCGGCATTCGGGGATTCTCAGGCTTTCGCCGTTTCGACCACTGCCAGTAGTTATCAATCGACTGTCATTCTAACTACCGACAACAGTGGCACTATCAGTGCCACCTCGGGTGATGCTATGGATGAGGCAAGAGCCTACGGCATTCAGGCTCTGGCTACCGCAGATGATTCCCTGGTCCGGGTGACAAACGACGGCACCATCTCTGCCACGGCTGGTGCGGGTGGCAATGTGACATCGGCTTTCGGAGTCGAAGCGAGGGCTGTAAGCGGAGCGACCACGGGTTTTGCCAGAGTCACCAACAAGGGTACGATCAACGCAACGGCGCTATCAGGGAACAATCCCCTTGCCGTGGGCATCCGTGCCCAGGGTGACACGGTAGAAGTTTTCAACTCCGGCACGATTCTGGTTCAGGCCAACGACGATGCCGTGGGCATTCAGGGGTTGGGTGGTGTCGTGGGAATCACGGACACCGGCGGGACGATCATCACGAATCAGACCTACGCCATCACCCTTGATGCGTCAGGTGCCGGGACTTTGAACATTAATGGGTTATCCAACATTCAGGGTGTGATGGCCGGATTCGGGGCCAATGACACCCTTCATTTCAATCTTCTGGGTGTTTCGGCGTCAGATGCCACCCTGATTCAGGATTATCTCAACCTGAACCCCAACACGGGAACCTTTACTGCGGCCGGGTTAACATATGCCTATGAGGATTTTGAAACGGTCACCTTACAGGCCACGGCCTTTTCTTCCCTCTTTGCAGCGAATCCAGGTTTAGCGGGGTTCGCTGCGGCGTTGGACGGGTTGAATGGGACGGCTACTCCTGAATTTGCGCGGTTATTGTCCCTGGCGGCTTTTTCCGGAAGTCCCGACCAGAATTTTTCTCAATTGGCCGGTCAGGACATCCTTGATGTGCTCAACAGCCTGAATCTCATAGTAGCCAACCAGCTTGGCTCCGCCCTGGGGGCCCGTTCCATGGATCTTCGCCACGGGGCAGACGGCCTCGATTTGAGTGGGTTGCAGGTTCAGGATGGATCGCTTCTTGCCCAAGCCAACGGAATTAACAATCGTTTGGATAATCTTGGCCTTTTTGCCGCCGCCTCGGACCGCATCAGTGACTCGCCTGTCGATACTGAAATGCAGGCGGCGGAGCCCAAGAAACGGGTCGGAGCCTGGATACGCGGCACGGCCAAGATGGCTGAGCAGGAGACGGCGGACGGCATTCCCGGTTACGACAGCAACACTTACGGGGCACTTTTGGGTGTTGATTACAAAGTGACCTCCAACCTGGTGCTGGGATTTATGACCGGTTATGCCGGTAACACCGCCGATATCAACGGTGGCAGCTCTGTGGACAGCAACAGTGCCATCTTCGGAATATACTCCGTCTGGGCCAGGCAGGGCTGGCATGTGGAGGGCCTGGCGGCTTATGTCAGGAGCGATTATGAAATGGAGCGCAATGTCCTGGAAACCCGCAGCTCCGGAGACAGCTCTGGCAATTCTGCTGTGGTGCATGTGTCGGGAGGATATGATTTCCAGGCAGGTGGCTGGAAGTTTGGGCCGACGGGCGGAGTACAATATGCCCACACGGTGATAGATGGTTACACGGAGACCGGAGGACTTACGGCACTTCAGGTCGGAGAGAACAGCACTGATTCGTTAAAGAGTATTCTGGGGATACAGGGGAGCCGGGAATTTGACCTGAGGGTGGTGAAGTTGACTCCGCAGCTGATGGCCGCCTGGCACCATGAATTCTTGAACGACAGCAACAATGCAAGCTCGAGTTTTATCAATGCCCCGGCACTTGGAACATTCAACGTGGACGGGCGCGAACCTGAGCGGGATTTCGCCGTGCTGGGTGCCAACCTGAGCGCGGTTATTCCTGGCATGAATCTGATCACGTTTTTTGTCGGCTATGAGTCTCAAGTCGGGCAGGACAGTTATATTGTCCACAGCGTGAACGGCGGACTTAAAGCTTCGTTCTGAGCAGGCCGGACGGGCCGTAAATCGTGCGGCCCGCTATTTCAGCCGCTCGAGTTCCGTGATGCCGAAGGCTTTCTGCAGTGCGGGTGTTTCCTGTGCGACCACGAGCGGATCAAGATAAATGGTTCCTGGATCGTCATTGAATTCTATTTTGTCCAATCCCCCGCTGCGCTGGATGAGACCTTTGTTGATGTCCGTGAGGCTTTTGATCTCCTGACCGTTGACTTTGGTCACAATGTTGCCTGCCAGACGCTCGTAACTGATGGTTCCATTACAGGGCAAAACCTGGCCCACGATGATAATGCGGCGCTTTTCGCCTGGGAAAAGTTCTTCCTGGAAAGCATCCTGATAAACAAGTTTCTGCGGTGCAGTGCTGGGCCAATCATTGCCGAATGTTTTAAGCAGGGAGCGGGACAGTTCCAGGAAAACAAGGCCACCGTAGACAACATAAGGGGGTGCTTTGTCGTAGCTGTAGGGAGGGCTGACAAAATCTTCGGCATTTTTACGTGTCAGGGTGATCTTTTTCTCCAGGGTTTTCCCCTCCCGGAAAATCTGAAGTGCCAGCGTATCTCCCACATAGCTTTTTCCCCCTATGAGATGTTCCAGAGATACTTTACCGTGAAGGGGGTCAATGTAGTTACCGTCCTGATCGATTTTCTGGGCATTGATGGAAGTGATGACATCCCCGACCTGGATTCCTCCGGTATCGCCTGGGCCCCCTTTCAATACTTTGCTGACAAAGACGCCGCCGCTTTCGGGGGAGATTCCGGTGTAGGATTGCAGTTGGGGATCGCGCAGGGTTGAAAAGCCCAGTCCCATGCGGGGAAACCCTTCGTAGCTTCCATCGGAGGTGTCCTTAAGAAAGTGTTCGATGATCGGGGCGGCGATGACGGCGGCATTCTGGTTGCGGGAATCGTAGCGGAAGAGCAGTCCGGCGAGTTTACCGTTTTTGATCAAGGGAAGAGTGGCGGCACTTTCACGGTATTGGAGGGAGAGGCTGAGACGGTAAACCAGATAACGGCCCAGGCCTTCCGGGTAGGGACCCACTTCCACTGTGTTGATTTTCCCGGTGGTGCGTGCCAGGACGTCGGTGTCTTCCAGTTGCCATATTTCCACGTCATCCCCGCTGCCGGCATCCAGGGTGAGATCCAAGGCGATGGTGTCCTTGAAAAAATCAGGCTCATCAGCTTTGAGTAATGCGAGGTTGGCTTCATAGTCAATGAACTCGACCTGGGCCTGGGATTTGATGGCTGTTTCGGGTTTTTCCAGCTCAATGTAGGTCGCATTGGTGACCATTTCAGCGGTGACCAGGATACGGTTGCCGGAAAGAACTGTTCCGATGGCGCGGCGGGTAAAGGGCGGGCGCTTTAGCCAGGGACGGACGGGGTCGTAGGCCTGGCATGTGGCATTGACACGGACAAGGGATCGATAGTCTTGGCTTTGTGTCTTTTTCTCCGCTTTGGGTGAGCATGAGATGAAAAGGGCGGAAATCAGCAGGCAGCAGACAGGAAGAATAAAGTGCCTGCCGACTCCGCCGCGTGTTGGGTCAAATGTCTCCAAGGTAACTTTCCTCTCTGATGCTGTAGCGTTGTTTGATGCGCTCCTGAGCTTTTTCAACCGTGGCCGATTCAAGAACAATCGGGCGTCCTTCGCCCTCCAGAGTGATGACATGACGTTCCGATGGTTTGGCCAGGAACTCGGCCAGATCCCTCAGCGATTTGACCGGCTTGCCATTGACCTCATTGACAATCGACTGCCGAAATCCTGAAATGTAGGTATTGACGGGATCGGCCAGAACATCGCTGAGCACCACGATTTCCGGACGTTCCAGAAAGATGGATTCGTTGACATACTGGTCAAAAAGGTAGCGGAGCCGGAAATTGGCGCTCCCGTAGGTATTGATGTAATTGCGGGAGAGGGGCTGGAAGACCAGGCCTCCAAAAATGACATAGCGTGGGCGTTGGTCGTAACTGTTGCCCTGCATCAGGTAGGGGACAAAAGGTTTTAACGGAATCTTGACCTGTAGCTCTTTTCCTTCACGGAGTATCAACAGGGTGATGGTGTCGCCTTTGAATTTTCTTTCCACCATTTCCGGCATCTCCACCCGTTCACCGTTCAGCTCGACCGTTCCATCACTGCCGACATCTTTGCCATCAGCGGTCAGGATGACATCATTGGGAAAAAGAAAGCCATCACAACTTGCTTGCGGGACGACGGATGTGACGACGACACCGCGGTCATCGTCTTTGAGTTTATAGGCTTTTCTCATGGCCGGGTTGATGAGAGGAAAGTAGTTGATGGCCAGGTCAACATAACGGTCGTAGGCCCCGTCCTGGACATCTTTCAAAAAACGTTCGATCACCGGGACGGGAATCATGTAACCCACATTTTGGGCAACGTCGCCGGAATAGCCTTGAAAGGCGATGCCGACCACTTTTCCGTTTTGGAGAACCGGACCACCGCTGTTTCCTGGATTGATGGCGGCGTCAATCTGAATGGCCAGGTGGGAATCGATCCCGGAATGGCTGTAAAGTTGAAAGTCGACCCGGGAAACAACTCCGCGGGTGACGGAAAGGCGGTTACCTCCCACGGGGTAGCCGTAAACGGCTACATTTGAATCAATGGCGGGAACCCCGCCAAAAGCGAGGGCGGGCAGGCCTTTGAAAAAAGAAGGGTTCTCTACTTCCAAAAGGGCCAAATCACAATCATGCGCGATATGGACAACACGTGCCGTGTAGGGCTTGGGATCGCCATCCCGCTCCACCGTGAGAAAGCGGCTGTTGCTGACGACATGAGCGTTGGTGAGGATGCGGTTGCCCGTGATGACCAGGCCGCTGCCTCTGCCTTTGCTGATTCCGCCGGGATTCCAAGGTGTTTTGTAGTCCGGATATTGGGCGGCGTTATTGATGCGGATGACGCTCTTGCGGATTTCGGCAGGATTCTCCGCCGAATACAACAGCGAAGATGACAAAACCAAGAGCAGTAGGAGCGAGACAGGCAATCTCATCGGTTGATCAGGATGGTGGGTATCTTCACCTTAGCAAGGAAGAAGGCGGAGCCTTACGTAATTGTAATTGTGCTGGAATCAGGATGCCAGCAACGCATCGATCACCTTGTCCGGATCCGGAGCATTCAGCACGGGTCGTCCGATGACAACGTGGGTGCTGCCGTCGGCCACGGCCTGTTGGGGTGTGGCAACGCGTGACTGATCGTCGCTGTCTGATCCCGTGGGGCGGACTCCCGGAGTGACAAGGATCATGTCTTCCGCTTTAAGTTCCCGCCGCAGGAGGGGGACTTCCAAAGGTGAGCAGACCAAGCCTTTCATGCCGCAGGCTCTGGCGTAGCGGGCCAGATGGAAGACCTGGCCTGAACTGCTGTGGTCAAAGCCGAGCTCACGCAGGTCGTCGTCCGTCAGGTTTGTCAGAATGGTCACTCCCAGCAGGGTGGTCTGCGGGAAGCCCGATGCGGCCTTGACTGCGGACTCCATCATGGCCCGTCCGCCGGAGGTGTGGATGGTCAGAAACCGGACATCGAGCTGGCAGACCGCCTCTATGGATTTGGCGACGGTATTCGGGATGTCGTGCAGTTTAAGGTCAAGGAAGACCTCTGCATGTTTGCGGCGTATTTCGCGCACCAGTTCCGGGCCGTGGCCGGTGAAAAGCTGAAGGCCGACTTTGAAAGTTCCGATACGTCCTTGGAAACGATCCACCCAGGCCAGGGCTTCTTTGGGGTCATGTACGTCCAAGGCGAGGATGAGTTGGTCGGGGGTCATGCGTCGAAGTTTAGGGTTTCAAGTTTCAGGTTTCGAGTTTTAATTGCAGAGCCGCACATGAAATTACGTTGCCCTGCCAAAATCAATTTGTATCTCCACATCCTGGGAAAGCGGTCGGATGGCTTCCATGAGTTGGAGACCGTGATGTGTCCGGTCTCGCTTCATGATGAACTGGAGTTGGAAGAGGTCTCTTCGGGTGTTCATCTGCAAGTGGTCGGTGCTGACCTGGCTGCTGACACAAGCAACCTGGCCTTTAAAGCAGCGGCTGGTGTTCTGAAAAAAAGCGGGGTGAATAAAGGGGTAAGCATCAGGTTGACCAAACGTATCCCCATGGGGGGCGGGTTGGCCGGGGGAAGCAGCAATGCGGCGTCGGTTATCCGGGGAGTGAATGAATTGTTGGGTTGTGGATTAAGCGAGGCGGAGTTGCATGAAATAGCTGCCGGACTTGGCAGTGACATTAATTTTTTTCTATTGAACGGACCGGGCCTTTGCCAAGGCCGCGGGGAACGGGTTAGTCCTGTCCGGTTGCGCGGGCGGTATCGTGCGATCCTGATCAACCCCGGTTTCGGGGTTCCCACACCTTGGGCTTTCAAGGCCTACGCCGCCGATCCCCGGCAAGGTAAGCCGGAGTCAGTTTCCCTCGATCTGGAAGAAGGAGGGTCTCTCACTCTCAGAAATGATCTTGAGCCTGCGGTTTTCGGGAAATATCTCTGGCTGGAGGAGGCCAAACAATGGCTGTCGCGTCAGAATGAAGTGTCGGGCTCATTGATGAGCGGAAGCGGGGCCACCGTATTCGCCCTGCTTAAAAATCCGGCAACGCCGGGGCAGGCTGAGCGGCTGGAAGCCAAAGCCCGCCTGTATTTTGGTGGTGACGTGTGGATGGAAGTCGTGGAACTATTGTAGAAGGTGCAAAACCATGGTTCATCTCATTGAAATCATCAGGACGGAGTGTGTTCCCAGCCGGAACTGCATGCTTACGGTCTTTGACAACGCGGGAGAGAGCGGCTTTTTGTATTTCAAGGATGCCCAGCTGATTGAAGTGAACACCGGCAAACTCTGGGGTATTCATGCCCTGGGCGAACTTTTCAAGTGGCATCTGAGTTCCTACACGCTGGGAGAACTGCCCATGGGAATCAAGCGAAGCCTCTGGGATCCTCTTGACAAGCTGTTGGAACAATTCGCGGGGGAGGGTGCTGCAGCCGGCCTGATGGATCTGGTGCGCCATATGCCCGAGGGGGGAGCGACCGGCCCCATACCCTCCATGCGCCTGCATGAAGCCAGTCCGCTGGCGCCTTTGGTGGAAAGAATCCAGCAGGTGCCGGGTTTTTTGGCCCTTTACCAGGAAGACCAGGGCAGTCTGGTGAAGCTGAGCGGCAAAGCTCCAGTGGCGGCCATGACTCCGGAATGGTTCGACGATTTTTATGCGAAGACGGGTGTCATGAGCGACAGTCTGGGCTCGGGTATATTGATAGAATGGTTTTTGGAGGTGGAGCTTTGCCGGCTCTGGAAGATCCATCGCGGACTCTATCAACTGATCGTTTTTTCCGATCTTGAATCCGATGCGGATGATTTCGAGGAAGCATGCAGGACATTGATTGCGGAGGTGGTACAATGAAAGAGCTGGCCGCATTGACACGTCTGTGTGAATTGGAGGAAATTGCCGCCTGTTTTGTCTTCACCCGCGATGGGAAAGTTCTCGGGCGTGCAGTGCCTTCCACCTATTCGGAAACCATGCTTGAGCAGGTCATACTGGTTCTCAAGCAGGTCATGGCCAGCGTGGAAAAGACCAAGGTCCCGATGCGTGAAGCACGTTTTGTTTTTGAAAGTTATGGGCTCTGGCTCAAGGTTTTCGGAGGCAATCAAATCCTGGCAATTTTTCTTCAACCAGGAACCATTGCCACTATTCTGCGCCAGCCGATCAACCTGGCTGTAGTAAATCTGGAAAAAGCACTTAGCCGGATGGATGATGAAGGGCCTGTTGGTGAGGCGGCAATCATGCTGGCCTCGGCGGCCCATCAGGCGGAACTTGAGATGCTCAAGGTGGACGGCGAGGATTCCAACGAAGTTTTTGAACGGCTCGTGATCGTGGGAGAGTCTTTTTTCGGCCCCTTGGCAGTGGAAATCATGGAACATGGGCTGCGTGCCAAGCAGCTGAGACTTCCCCTCAAAGATGGTAAAGAGATGCGGGAACTGGTAGCTTTCTGTTCGGAATCCATGGAGAATATTGAAACCAAGAAATTCTACATGGATATGGCTGATGAACTGATCGAGTGCCTGGAACTGGAGATACTTTCCCCTAAAACAAAAAAGAAATAGTCCACCCGTGATTTTTAATTTTCCCGGCCCGGACGGTTGGGGATCCGGGTTTTAACGTTGGAATTCCTTTCGTATGATAAACTCCCTGAAATGGTCTCTGTTGTTGGTGTTCGCCGCCCTGCCGTTACGGGCACAGGATGAGGTCCCGAAGCCATCTTTCTCCAAAGTCGTCCTGGAGGCATTTGCCCAGGAGAGTGCAAAAAATTACAGCAAGGCCCATGAGCTCTACAGTCAGGCCCTGACCATCCGTGATGATTCTCCCACCGTTTGGATACGGCGCGCCCATACCTCGGCCATGCTCGGAAAGTCTGAGGAAGTCAGTGAGGACTTGAAAATAGGCATGAGCAAAGCGCCCATCAGCGTGACAGATCACCTGACACTGGCCTGGTTCCGTGGAACAGCACCTTTCAGTTCTTTACGTGACGGAACCCTGGCTGTGACCTTTGCCCAGAAAGCCCTTCGTGAAAACGAATCGATTGAAGCCTATGATGCTCTCGCCGCAGGTTATGCCGAGATGGGTAATTTCGCCCAAGCCCGGAAAATGGCCATGCAGGGGATCAAGCGCTTTCCGGCTTCCACAAGGGTTCCGGCCGTTCAGGAAAGGGTTAATCTCTACAACAAGAAAAAATCTTTCACCGAAATTTGGGGAAGCGGAAACGATCCCAAAATGGAACGCAAGATCGAGGAAGCTCTGCGTAAAGACGGTTAAGGAAAGTCGTCAGGTAACAAAATAGCGTAAGCTTGCAGTTTTGCCTACAAACGCCTTGTTTCCTCGGCTTAAAGAATAGCTGGCCGTGTTTTTTCCAAAAAAATCAAACGATTGAAAGTTATTCACCGTTCTGCCGGATTTTTGTTTAGTAACATTTGACACAGTTGCCTTCATAAATAAAGTTAACCTCATTAACTATTCGGTTCTATGGAGATCTGAAACGGGAAAAGTGAGGATTTTATGGAAAATGCAATCAAAAGCGGGAAAATTCTGGTCGAACGCAAACAGTTTTTCTTTGATCTCAAGGAGAACGATCGTGGTCGATTCTTGAAAATTACAGAAGATGTCAACGGGCGAAGGGATACCATCATTATCCCCGCACCGGGTTTGGCGGATTTCGCCAAAATTTTACAGGAAATGATCGTTTTTGATGAAGAAACAGCCAACAGCGACATTCCTGCCTGAGCGGGATGTGGTGCATCCTGACAATGTAGGAACTACGCTTCCAGTCATTAGCGACTGATTTTATTGAGACTGATCAGGCAGGCGGTGACCAAGCGGCGGTCAGCAGTTTTATCCTGAGCGATTTTCTTTAGTAGTTCTACCGATTCGCGGTCTTTAAACTCGCCCAAAGCCAGAGCGGCAAGGGCTCTGACTTCGGTGTCATCGTCCACAGAGAGGGCTTCACGCAGGGAGGGGACGGCGGAAGGATCAGCGAGTTTGACCATGGCCCTGATGATCTCCAATTGATCGAGGGATTTTGCACCGGAAAGCTGCTGGATCAGCATGGGCAATGCGATCTTGTCACCACTTTGAGCCAGGGCAATGGCGGCCATATTGCTGATGGCCGGATCGCTGCTTTTAAGAGCTTCCAGATAAGCGGATTTGTTTTCCTGAGTGGCAAGTTCCTGCAGCGCTTTCCGCGCATTCTGGCGCACATAGGAATCGTCATCGGTCAGCAGTTTGAACAGTTCCGTTGTGGCCTGGGAATCGCCGACTTTTCCAAGAGCCAAAGCCGCTTCCGCCCTGACATACCAATCATGGTCTTTCAAGGCCCCGATCAGAACGGGAATGGCTTTGGGGTCTTTCAAGTCGCCCAGAGCGAGGATGGAGGCCTGGCGCACGGATTTTTCCTCGTCTTTGGCCGCAGCCATCAGGGAGCCTACGGAATTGGGCGTTTTCATCAATCCCAAAGCCTTGGCCGTGGTGATCCGGACCACTTTGTCCTTGTCTTTGAGTGTCTCAAAAAGCACCTTGTCATCCGGGCTAACATCACTGAGCTTGCGGTAGGCGGCAATGGCATAGTTGACCTGTTCACTTTTGAGGAAGAGCCTGACCTGATGCCGAAGGAGGATCTTGTTTTTAGGATCTTCACGCAGGGCCTTTTGTAGTACCATCAGGGCCTGATCATATTTTCTTTCCGCCACAAGGGCATCGGTCGATTTGATGACTTCCTTTTCTTTACCGCCGCAGGCTGAGAGAAAAATCAGGGAGCCCAAAGCCAGGGAACAGGTGCAGAATCGAATCGGTTGCATCTTCGTTTTATGGGCCAGTGCGGAAAAGGGCGCAAGTTTTTAAAGAGCCGACGTGCCGGCTTTCCGGGTAGGGCTGTCGGAGGCAGATGACGTATTAGTTGCCTGCGAGGCAATGCAGGCCTTTTTGTGCGATGGCATGAAGCACGGTTTGACTTCATATCCGGGACAATTAATGTCTTATTGTGTCCAGTTTCATGAAAAAAAATCCTGCCGGTTCCGAACTAGGCATTGTCCCTAAATCGGTCCGCAAGCTTTCGCTCAAAAATCATTTCGATAAGATCGCTCCGGATTTGCAAAAGGTGGATGCCAGGATACGGCAGCAGGCCGAGTTTTTTGACCCTGGGATTGCAGGCTATGTCCAATATGCTACAGAAACCGGAGGCAAGCGGATTCGTCCGGCCCTGGTTTTTCTTTCGGCCCGTGCCTCCGGCGGGGCCAAAGAGAGTCATATGGAACTTGCGGTCATCGTCGAATTGATTCATTTGGCTTCCCTGATCCACGACGATGTTCTGGACAACGCGCAGATCCGCCGTGCCCTGCCCACGATGAATGCCAAATGGGGCACAGAGATTTCGGTGCTTCTGGGGGACTGTCTTTTTGCCCATGCCCTGAAGCTCTGCACCCGTTTTGACGATAATCAGATCTGCCGGACGATTGCCGATGCGGCGAATGAAGTCTGCACGGGGGAAATCCTGCAGACACAAAGGCGATTTGACCTGAAACTGTCGGTTCCTGATTATACGCGGATCATCAACATGAAAACAGCGGCCCTTTTCCGGATTTCATCGGAACTGGCGGCAGCATTAAACGGAGTTTCCGAATCGGACCGGCACGTTTATCGGGTGTATGGTGAGACCTTGGGACTTGCCTACCAGATTTACGATGACTGCCTTGATTTGTTCGGCACTGAAAGTGGAAGCGGCAAGACACTGGGGACAGATCTGAAGAAAGGGAAGTTGACGCTTCCGGTTCTGCATATGCTTCAGCAATTGGACGCCAAAGGGCTGGAAGAGGTCTCTGAAGCGTTGTTGCATGGCACGGAGACGGATCATCAGTTTCTGGCCGCTCGTGTGGTCAGGATGGGGGGATTGACCTACGCCATCCGCAAAGCTCAGGAGCACCTGGAAAAAGCGCATCGGATGTTGCAGGGCCTTCCGGAAAACGAGTATCTCCACGTGTTGAAATCGATTGTCCGAACCTTTGTTGATGAGCTTGAAGGCATGAAGTAAGACCCAGGATCGGTTCCTTGGGGGATCACGGATTCGCCTTTCCTTCCAGGTGCTTTCTCCCGTATGTTCGCCCCATGAGTAAAGGGGAGGGCAATAAGCCGGCCGCAGACTGTTCTGATGAGGAACTGGTCGAAGCTGTCTTGGCTGGGGATATTTCCTTCTTTGATGAGCTGGTAACGCGCTATAAAGGCAAACTTTACAGCGTCATTTACAACATGACCTCGAATCATGAGGACACCAACGATCTTCTCATGGAAGCCTTTGATAAAGCCTTCCGTAGCCTGAGCCAATACCGGAAGAATGCCTCCTTCTACACCTGGATTTACCGCATCGCTTTGAATCGTAGTATTAATCATTTAAATAAAAATAAAAAAAGGCGCTACGATCTTAGCCTCAACGACTTGGATTCGGATGAGTCAGTGGAAAAAGAACTTCAGGACTCCGGAGTGGTCTCGGGGGATAAACAGTCGGAATTGAGTGAATTGCAAAAAAAATTGAACGAATCGCTCCAAAAACTGTCTGAAGAACATAGAGCAGCAGTGGTTTTGTATGATATTGACGGCATGTCTCATGCTGATATAGCTAAAACCATGAATTGCTCGGAGGGAACAGTGCGTTCGAGGTTACACTATGCGCACAAGCACCTTCAAAAAATGTTGGGACACTATTTAAAATAAAAATGAGTAACGAGTTAAAGATGAACGAAACCAAACTTCAGAAACTTCTACAGGTCAAGCGTCTGGAATCTCCAGGCCAACCTTACATGGACGCCTTTCTGGATGAGTTTCATCGCTACCAGCGCGCGGATATTTTGAAGACTCCGTCCCTGCTCGAACGTCTTCAGTCCCGTGTCGAGGATCTTTTCTTTTTCCAACCCCGGAAGACCTGGGCCATGGGATCGGGTTTTGCCGCCCTTCTTCTGTTGGTTTCCATCACTGTGGTCCAATTGGGTGACGCGGGATCAGTTTCCTCTCCTTCGGCACAGGCCGCAGCCACTTCCGGGATACAGAGTGACAAAGTCCAGTTGGTTTCCGATTCGTCCTTTGAGCGTGACTTCAGCAGTCCCCGTTATGTAACAGGGCAGACCCCACTCTCCTATGACACGGCTCTGGCGTTCTAAAAGACCAAGGTTCAGTCCAGCTCAGTCTTTTTCCACCCTGGCATCTGGTTTTGCCGTCTGCCTCGTTCTTGTCTCGTTTGTTTCCAAACCTCAGGAGGCACGCGCAAGTGTCATTGATCAAATCACCCAGGAGATTCAAACGGTCTTTCAAAAAGCCTCTCCTGCTGTTATCCGTATCGCGGCCATCACAGGCGCATCACCCCTGGCCGGAACCGGGTTTTTTATCGATGATCAGGGAACCATCCTGACCGCCTATGATGTTATCCGGGATGCCCCGAAGGCCTGGGTCGAATACAAAGGGCAGAAGCTTGAGGCAAAAATCCTGGGGCGTGACGCCCGCAGCGGCGTTGCTCTGCTTAAAATCGAGCGTAAAGGAACGCCTTTCCTAAAATGGGGGGATTCGGATCAGGTCGGGGTGACAGGCGGACTCATCAGTGTTGCTTATCCCTATAATCTTCCTTTGACCCCGAATTTTGGATTTGTCACCGGACTTGATGTCCGATATTTAAACCGTTTTTTTGCCACGACGCATATCCGGGCTTCCATTCCTGTCAGTCCCGGTCAGATAGGAGGGCCTCTCCTCAACAGTAAAGCCGAGGTCGTGGCTCTTCTGGTTTTGGGTATCCAGGACGGCAAAGAAATCTATTGCCTACCAATCAAATCAGCCCGCCGTATTACGGATGATTTTCTTGCCAAAGGGGAAGTGAAACACGGTTGGGTAGGAGTCGGGGTGGTTGAGGGTCAGGCAGAACCCGCTTCCGGAGGATTCCGCCCCGTTTTGGTTTCCCATTTTTTCGAGGAAGCACCTGCTATCAATAGTGGTATTCTCAAAGGAGACCGGGTCACCATGATTGGAAAACGGGTGATCCACAGTCCTTCCGATATTCTCGACGCCTCGTTTTTTGCCCGTGTCGGTGAGACCATTCCCGTAAAGGTTCTGCGTCAAGGCAAAGAGTTTTTTTACAACATCAAGGTAGACGAGCGACCGGAGGCTTCACCTTTGGTTGACCGTAAAATCCTGATAGAAGGTCCTGATTCCACGGACATGCCCTTTGTTGTTCCCTCTACCGCACCGAAAAAGAGCGAACCGATACGCGTCCACTCAACGCGTTGATCAGGATTTCAGGGCTGGACAGCGGAAAGTTCCGGCAGGCTTCATAAGCTGCGATTATTTTCGTAAGAATTTCCCTGATCCATTCTTTTTCCATTTCCCATCCAGCCGAATCGATTTATTCTGGAACCATGCCTGTAGCAACACCCAAACAATTCGCCGCCATGCTGGATGCCGCCCAAAAGGGCGATTACGCTTATCCCGCCATCAATGTCACCTCGCTAAGCACCATTAGTGCTTCACTGAAGGCTTTTGCTGATAAAAAGTCCGACGGCATTATCCAGGTCTCTACTGGTGGTGGTGAGTTTGCTTCCGGTTTGGATGTTAAAGACATGGCCTTCGGTGCCATTGTGTTGGCTGAAGCGACACACCGCCTGGCGGAAAAATACAATATCCTGGTCGGTCTCCATACCGATCATTGCCAACCCAAGAAAGTTGATACCTTTCTGAAGCCCCTCATAGCCGAGACAGCCAAACGTCGTGCCGCAGGTTTGAACAACCTTTTCACCTCCCACATGCTCGATGCCTCGGAGTTGCCCCTGAAAGAAAATATCGCCCTTTCCAAGGATCTTCTGAAACTCTGTGCCGAAAATGAAATCATTCTCGAAGTCGAGGCCGGAGTGGTTGGCGGGGAAGAGGATGGCATCGACCACTCTGATCAGCCTGCGGACAAGCTTTACACCACCCCCGAAGATATGCTGGCGGTTTATGAAAATCTTAAAGGAGTTGGGCGTTACATGTTTGCGGCCACCTTCGGAAACGTTCACGGTTCCTATAAGTCAGGAGCCGTCAAGCTTCGTCCTGATATTTTGAAAAAGGGACAGGATGCCGTCATTGCCAAGTTCGGCAAAGAAGCGGAGTTTGATCTCGTGTTCCATGGTGGTTCTGGAACTCCGTTGCAAGAAATTCGTGAAACCTTGGGCTATGGGGTCATTAAGATGAACATCGATACCGACACCCAATACGCCTTCACACGTCCCATCGCGGATCACATGTTTAAAAATTACAGCGGTGTCCTGAAGATCGACGGCGAAATCGGCGACAAGAAAGCCTATGATCCCCGCACTTATCTGAAGAAAGCGGAAAAAGGGGTGGCCGACCGTTTGGCCCAGGCTGCGGACGACCTGCGTTCGAGCGGTCATACCTTGTTTGGGAAGGCCTGATTCGGCGGAGGACAAAGCCTACTCGTTTTATCATGTACGAGTCCCGCAAAGAAAAGCTGATTGGTCTTGGAGAATTTTCCCAGAGGGTTGGAGGCTGCCTTCTCATTTCGGCAGTGCTTTTTCTTATTGTGATGATGATAGGTGTCTTTGGCTATCATTACCTGGCTGGGCTTTCGTGGATCGATTCCCTTTTGAATGCGGCCATGATTGCGACCGGAATGGGACCTGTGAGCCCCATGAACGGAAATGTAGCCAAAGTCTTTGCCACCTGTTATGCCCTGCTAAGCGGTCTGGTTTTTATGACGGGTATGGCCATTGTTTTATCGCCCATCATGCACCGTATTCTTCATAAATTTCATCTGGATGAAGAAGACGTCGGTAAATGATGTGGGTCGGCCTTTTTGCATGTACAAAAGCGGAATTCCTGTTAAAAATCTTCATGCGTCTTTTTTCTGCCTTTTCCCTTTTTCTTATCCTTGCGTGTTTACTTTTTCTGCAGGACGCCCACGCGGCACAACTCCCCTTTGACCGTGTTTTTGTCGGCCAGGAACGTTTCACCCAGCTTCTCAAGGAGGCTAAAACCGAACGCTGGGCTTTGCTTCCCTTAGGGCAGCGGACCACCAGGGTGGGGCTGACCCTTTGTGGAACTCCCTACAAGAATTTCACCCTGGAAATTGACGATCACATCGAGGCTCCCTCCGTTAATTTCAATGGAATGGACTGTTGGACTTTTTTCGAAATCTCCCTCAATTTTGCGCGCATGCTCTCCTTGCCCGAGGCGGAGCAGACTCCCGGAACCCTGCTTGGTTTGATTGAAGCAGAAAGATACAGGGGAGGCCGTTGTAACGGACAGTATCTCTCCCGCATTCATCACTTGGAGGAATTATTCCAGGATAACGAGGAGCGGGGTCTTCTCACCAATCTGACAGCCTCTTTGGGCGGCGTAAGAATCCGGCGCGAAGTCCGCGAAATGACGGTGGGATGGAAGAGTTACCGTTACCTGGTCAACAATCCCGGGCTGCGGACGGAAATGGCGGCGATTGAAAGGCGCATCACGGGAATGAATGTGGTGCATATCCCCAAAAACAGGATTGCGGTCATGGAATCGAAACTAGAGAACGGCGACATCATTGCTATCACTAGCAAACACGATGGCGGATACACGTCCCATGTGGGATTGGCTTACTGGGATGAAAAAGGCGTTTTGCGGTTCATGCACGCCTCTTCCAACAGCAAACAGGTTCTCGTGGATCTTCGTCTTTCGGAATACGTTAACAAATATGGCCACAATGCGGGAATCATCGTGGCGCGTCCCCATGAAATCCCTCCGCAATCCCTTCCGCAGTTTGCCCGGAATACAGGTGCTGAGATAGGTAAACCGTAGTTTGCGATGTTATGGGGCTGTGAAGACGGCCGAGTCAGAAGTAGTTTGTACTTGGAGATGGTTCAGAAAGTGTTTCACAGCGTGCAGGGTCAACTGGTTGGCCGGACCGTTCCAATGAAAATCAAAGGCATGGGTGGCCCAGGGCATTTCCAGTAATAAAGCCGGTCGCTTCTTCTCTTTCAAGGCCTCCATCAGGCGACGGCTTTGTTTATAGAAGACGAGTTCATCACGGGTTCCGTGGACAAGCAGGGTAGGGACTGATTTTTCGCTCACGAGCATCAAGGGAGAGGCATTGTAATAACGATCTGTCTGCTGGGAGGGTGTGCCACCCAGGAAATCCAACATCATGCTGCGGGAACGGAGAATGTCGTCATCACTGGAAAGATCATACGTAAAAATCATGTCAGTGGGGGCATGGTAGGAGATGCAGCCTTTGATTTCCGGACGGCTTTCGCCGTAAGCAGTGGCAAGGGCAATCTGCCCACCCGCTGAACGTCCCAGAAGGACAAAAGAGTCGGGGATAATGCCGAGCACGGCATGTTCTGCTTTCAGGTGATCAAGAACAGAGAGGACATCTTCCTTTTGGGCGGGCCATTTTGACCCGGGACTTAGCCGGTAGCGGACTGCGGCAACCGGATAACCTTCGGATCTTAGATAGTGATTTAAATCAGGGAGCTGTTTTTCATCTCCGGAACTCCAGCCGCCTCCATGAAGGACGATGATGCAGGGCTTTGCGGTGGATTTATCTGGACGATAAAAATCAAAACAAAGTGAATGCCCCTGCTTTGCTGTTACCGGAAAGAATTCGGTTTTTTTTCTTGGCGGAAAGGCTGGAAGCCAAAGTTTTGGCCATGAAAAGGGATGCGATCGATCCGGGGTGGTCGGTTTGATGGGAAAGGCAGAAGCCAGGGCCTCTTTCAGAGGTTTGGCCAGACGCGAAGCCGAACGTGCGGGGATGAGAAAGAGCAGGCAGGAGATCGTATTACATACTCCCAAAATTAGGGCTTGGAACGAATTTAAAGGATTGATGAAAAGCAGAAAGAGTGCGGCAATAGACAGCCAATTTCCGTATTCAGTGGAGATAATAGTCAATCGCCAGGTTATCAGATCTGGAGCACGCAGGACCACCAGTAAAGCCAGAACCAACAGGAGAATGGTGCAGAGTAAACTGAGAGCGGCCATGAGAGACCATAACGCGGGGAACAGGCCGGAAGCAAATGCTATGATTTTGTTGAAAAGAAAGTGCGATTCGATCTGGAACGAAGCAGGGATTTTGTGAACGTTGTCTATTGGCTCAGCCGCCTGATCGGCAGCATTATTCTTCGTCTGTTAGTGCGGATTGAAACGGTCGGTTTTCAGGACGTTCCCAGGGGGCCCTTCGTTCTGGTCTGTAACCACATCAGCCATTTTGATCCGCCTCTTCTCGTTTATGCCATGCCCCATAAGATTGATTGCATGGGCATGAAAGAGTTATTTCCCGGCGGTTTTGTTTCTTGGTGGATGAAATCGACCGGTGTTTTCCCTGTGAACCGGGATATTGTAGATTTGAGTGCTGTCCGCGAAGCACTCAAACGGCTCAAGCAAGGCCATATCGTGGTGATCTTTCCCGAAAGCGGTATCCGCACGGGAGATTCGTCAATTCTGGCCGGGGTGAATGATGATCTCCTCCCGGGAGCCGCTTCTCTGGCCCACATGAGTCATACCAAGGTTTATCCCTGCCTGGTGTTGGGTGCCGACCAGTTATACGACTGGAAAAAGTGGTTCAAACGCGCCCGTATTTTCATTCACTTGGGCAGGCCGCTCGAGTTTGATACTAAACTGAATTTCCACCAGGCCCGTGCTTCCATGACGCTGGATATTGGCAAGGCCATCCGCGATATGAAACAGGATCTGGTGGATCAGGGACTGGTCACCCCGGATCTACAGCCGCGCACAGCCCAGCAACGCTGGGAGGAATCGAAAGGCTGATTTATTTCGCAAACAGCTTTTTGTGCTCGGCCAGACCTGCCTTATCGAGCTCTTCGACCGGAACAAAACGCAGGGAGGCGGAATTGATGCAGTAACGCAGACCGCTTGGTTTCGGGCCGTCGGAGAAAACATGACCCAGATGCGAGTCTGCTTTTTTGGAGCGGACTTCAGTGCGGATCATGCCGTGATCCTTGTCGGTTTTTTCTACGACATTTTCATTCACCAGGGGTTTGGTGAAACTGGGCCATCCTGTTCCGGAATCAAATTTGTCCTTGGAGCTGAAAAGAGGTTCACCGGAAACAACATCGACATAGACACCGGGCTTTTTGTTATCCCAGTAGGCGTTTTTAAAAGGGTACTCAGTCCCGTTTTCCCGTACGACACGGTATTGCTCCGGGGTCAGGAGTTTGCGGAGTTCGGCGTCACTGGTCGGAAGGGCGCAAACGGTGGTGCAGGGTGCTTCAGTGTTGGTTTTCATAGGGGCATCATTTTTCTTATCTTTGGTCTGGGCCACAGCTACAGCCGCGATGAGGCCAGCGCCCAGAAGCAGTGAGAGTTTATATTTGGGTTGCATGGAAGTGAGAGGTTTAAAGATTGAATCTATTCCTAGTATAAGGCTCTTTCTTCTTTCCGCAATTCAGGCCTTAAAGAGGCTTCCCTTCGTCTTGATTTTCTCCATGAGTGGTGGAGTGCACTTTAAAGAAGCTGCTTTTAAGGGCTGGATCAAACCCGGTCCCGTTCCTCCCGGAGCCCTCGGAGGGGGGCCGGAGCCGGAAGAAGGGGAAACCCTGGATGCCATCAGCGGCTATTTCCGCCTTTTTCAGTTAAAGAACGGGCATCGCTTTTCGACCGATGACGTCCTGACTGCCTGGTATGGCAGCAGTTGTTGCCCGACTGCCCGGCGTGTTCTGGATTTGGGCAGCGGAATTGGGACAGTGGCGAGCATCGCGGCCTGGCGATTGCCCGGGGCCAGGATCGTCACCGTTGAAGCTCAGGAAGAAAGCGTGAGACTGGCCCGGAAGTCGGCCATTTGGAACGGATTGACGGACCGTTATGACAGCAGGCAGGGCGATTTCCGCGATGACGAGGTACTGCGACCTGATGAACGTTTTGATCTGGTGTTGGGTAGTCCGCCTTATTTTCCGCCGGGCAGTGGAACCGAAGGGGATCATCCGCAGAAAATCGCCTGCCGTTTCGAAATGCGGGGCAGCATTGCCGACTACTGTGAAACGGCCTCCAAACATCTGGAAAAAGGAGGATTATTCGCCTGCGTATTTCCGGTAGCCCCGGAAGAACAACACCAACGTGTGCGGGAAGGGGCCAAGGCAGCGGGCCTGACGATTGTCCGCTGGAGGCCGATTGTCCTACGCGAAGGCGAGCGAGCCCTGCTGGGTCTTTTCGCCATGATGAAATCCGAAGATCTTCCCGAGACCATGCGCGGAAAATCATGGGCTGAGCCTGCTTTGATCATCCGGACGGAAGACGGTTCTGTTCATCCCGAATACATTGTTGTGAAACTCTCCTTTGGGTTTCCTCCGTGAATAAAATCCTGTTACAATTCTCTCAATTGTTCCATCTATGGATTTTTTCAAGGTTCAGGTTATCATACCGGCGCTCAATGAGGAGCAGACATTGCCTGGAGTGTTGGCTGGATTGGCCAGGATCGGCCTACAGAAAATCAGGGTAGTAGATAATGGAAGCCGGGACAAAACGGCGGAAGTTGCCCGGAACTCAGGAGCCGAAGTTATCCAGGAAAGCAGGCGAGGTTATGGTCAGGCCTGTTGGACGGGGTGTGAAAATCTGGAACCGGAAATCGAGTGGATACTCTTTTGTGATGCCGATGGCAGTGATGCCTTGGAAGAACTCGATCAACTCTTCCATCTGACTGCATCGTATGATTTTATTTTAGGCGATCGTCGCGCCAAGCCTCTGGGCCGTCAGGCAATGACTCCGGTGCAAAACTTTGGCAACGGACTTGCAACAACGCTGATTCGTTGGGGATGGGGAGGTGTTTACCATGACCTGGGGCCTATGCGGCTGATCCGGCGTGAGGCGTATGAGCGCATCGCCATGAAAGACCGTGGTTTTGGTTGGACGGTCGAGATGCAGGTCCGGGCAGTGGAAGAAAATTTACGAACCGTAGAGGTGCCGGTTTCTTATCATCCACGAAAAGGTGGGCATTCCAAAATATCAGGAACGATTCGGGGAAGTTTTAAGGCTGGAAGCATCATTCTCGCTACGCTCTTGGAACTTTATCTTAAACGCTTGGCAGGAATGCCCGGAATCGTCACTGCCCTGCTGGCAGGGTTTTTAATACTTTTGGGATCGGCCTTAATGAATCCTCATGGAGATTTTCGAGTGGCAGGAGAAGTGCCTCATTTTCTATGGGCGGCTGCGGTGACGGTTTTGGGCTTTATTCTATCGTGGCGATTGAAGGCTATCGGGCTCGTGCTGTTCTGGGTTGTAGCCGTGTCAGCACGCTCTTTGCTCTTGCCCATGTATCCGGGAGATGATGTTTGGCGTTATCTGTGGGAGGGTTGGGTTCAGACACAAGGATTCAATCCACATCTTTTTTCTCCCAATAGCGAGGTTTTGGCACCTCTCAGGACTCTTTGGTGGGAAAACATCAACCACCGGGATATTACCGCCATTTATCCTCCTTTGACCCAGTTGGGGTTTCGATTGCTGGCTTTCCTGGGGCCATCCGTTCTGCTTTTCAAGTTGTCATTTGTCGTTGCGGACCTTTTGGTCTGCTGGTTGTTGGCACGACGTTTTGGAGCGTTCAAGGCAACGCTATATGCATGGAATCCGCTGGTCCTCTATTCTTTTGCCGGTGGTGCACATTATGATTCCTGGATGCTGCTGGCAGTAACTCTCGGTTGGTTGATTTGGGAAAAGAAAAAGCGGTCTGACCCCATCTCTGGATGGATTGCGGCTTTCTGTTTTGGCTGCGGGATTGCACTCAAGTATGTCTGCGCTCCTCTTTTAGGCTGGTTACTTTGGCAGATATTTAAAACACGTGGCTGGAGATCTGCGTTGCTGGCCGCTGGTATTGGAGCACTGCCTTTTTTGATTTCCTATCTGCTTTTGCCTGGCTCATTCGAGTTGCAAACTCTTGTGCCACGCGATTTTGCCGTCTATGCACGTAGTGCTGAGTTTGTTCCCTACTACGTGGGAGAAATGTGGGAAGCCTCCAAAAGAATGAACCCAATTTTTCTGATTCCGGCAGGTCTTCTTGTTGCCTGGAGGCTGATTGCTGCAAAAAGGCTTGAAGGTTTTGCGGAAGAATTCTGGCTGATCCTGTTGGTTTTTTCACCCATCGTGCATTTCTGGTACTTTACCTGGGCACTGCCGTTTGTTGTGGCTACAAGGAATCTGGGCTGGCGTTTATTGGCGGTTAGCGGCTTTATCTATTTTGCACTACAGCATCGCGTGTCGATTGGGCCGCTCGAGTGGAAACTGACTGTGACGGAAAGACTTCTTTTATGGCTACCGCTTATCCTTGGTTTTTTCTGGTGGCGATATCGTCAACGCCTGGATTTAGTGCCTGAGAAAAAGACGGATTTTTCATGAAACCTACGGCCATTTTAATGTTGAAGGCTCCGGTTCCCGGAGCGGTCAAAACCCGGTTGGCGACTGATCTGGGCCCTGAAAGAGCCTGTTTGATTTATCGTGGATTGGTCGAAAGACAATTAACAAGCATTCCTGGTGATTGGGATGTGGAGGTTTGTTTTGCTCCTGAAGCTGCCCATGAGGTTATGAGGGAGTGGCTTGGAAACAGCTACCGTTATGCGGCGCAATCAGAAGGAGATTTAGGGAATCGTATGGCAACTGCGGTCATTCGAAACCTCGAAGCTAAAAAAGAATATGTAGTTCTGCTCGGTGGAGATTGCCCTTACGCGGACGAAAAAATTCTAAAGCAGTGTGAAGAGTTGCTCTTAAGTAATGATGTTGTACTTGGACCGAGTCTGGATGGCGGTTACTATCTCATGGCACTGAAAAGATACGTGCCGGAACTTTTCAAGGATATGATATGGAGCACAGAGTCTGTTTTCGCTGAAACCATGAAGCGTGCAGGAAAAGTCGGAATTGTTCCTGCCTTGTTGCCTACCCTGGAGGATGTGGATGACGTGGTTGGCTGGAAAAGAGCCGAGCGAAGCCTGGGACTTAACTTTTAGCTCAGCGGTTCAGGATAAGGCACCACCACAACTGCTACCGGAACCAGCAGTGCAACCGAAGCAATGGCTGGCCGTGAGGATTGGCAGATATTGAAAAGCAGATGGATCAATGTCCCAAACTTTTAGTCCGTCTTTTTTGATTTCGTTGTCTCTGAGCTGCATGCCGAGCTGTTGATTGAAGTCACAATCATAGACATCACCCTCCCATCCGACGTTCAATGTGTTACGGCACATCAGACTTTCCACCGTTCCGGGATTAAAGGCCGATTGTAAGAGGGCCATGTAATCGGCCAGTTGATTATTGTGCTTGAGCCAGGACGAAAAGCGGGCGATGGGCATGTTGGTAATGGTGTAGAGCTTATGGAACCGGATTTCAAAATGTTCCCAAAGTTCTTTCTTATAGTCGTTCTCCAACTCTTTTTGGGGTCCGGGCAACTTGGCTCCAATGGGGTTATATACCAAGTGCAGGGGAAGTGATGGATCTATTCCATACCCGAGGGCATTAAGCATTTTCAGAGCCTTGATGCTGCCATCAAAAACTCCATCGCCGCGTTGGGCATTCACATTCTCAGGAGAATAACAGGGCATGGAGGCGACAATTTCGACTTTATGTCGGGCGAGCAAAGCGGGTATATCCTCATATCCGGGCTGGAGCAGGATGGTGAGATTGCAACGGTCGATGATATGCCGGCCCTGCCGGGCCAATTCTTCAATGAACCATCGAAAATCCGGAATCATTTCCGGCGCTCCTCCGGTGAGGTCCACCGTGCGGATAGGAAGTGGAGCCAACCAGTCCAGTATTTTCTGCAGGGTTTCGCGGGTGATGATTTCCTTGCGGGCTGGGCCAGCGTTGACATGGCAGTGGGAACAGGTGAGATTACAAAGTTTTCCAACATTAATCTGGAGGATTTCTGTTTTGGCACGGCTGAGCTGTAACCCGTGTGCGAGCAGATTCTGTTCGAAATGTTCAACAGGTTGGATCATAAAGAAACGGCTCTAATCCGGCTTATCACTCTTCGATGTCATAGATAGAAGGCCCTAAGCGGGTTGAGAAGCTTATTGTAAGTCCGGGGATCAGCAACATCCTCCGCCATCACGGCACTGGGAGGTTTCTGTTGTCGCTTTGTAGTCCTGACCTTTGGTTTCTTTGGGGTGACGCCGACTGGTGCGGCTACAATCAAAAGGTTTGGCGTCCTCTAGAGGAATTCCATTTATTGGATCAACAAATTCGAAACAGGATTCATAAGGTGTTTTTTTGTAGAGATTGTAGGTTTTGTCACAAACCGCATAACGAAGCCCTCGTTCCATTCGGTGTCCGTCGTCGTCCAGAACTTCTTTGAAAGGACCTTTATAGATCACAGCCTGATTCCGTTCAAAACAGGCGCCTTGTTTACCTTTGAAGGCTTCAATGGTCATGGAGCGGAATTCGATTCCTTCCACGGTTCTCCAAGGTGTGCTGTCGAGTTTTAGGACCTTGACTCCGTAAAATCCTGCATCAGTGAAGGCTTTAAGGAAACCCTCTTCAGTCAAAGCACCCGAAATGCAGCCACTCCAAAGCTCCGGATCATTTTGAAGGTGTTCGGGCACTTCTTCGTCGCAAACGATGTCGGATATGACGGCCCGTCCTCCGTTCCGTAGAACCCGGAAGATTTCGCTGAAGAGCTGCTGTTTGGCTTTGGCTTCGACCAGGTTGAGGACGCAATTGGAAACGACGACATCAATGGAATCGTTGGCGATTAGAGGCGCTTTGACGCGGAGATCATCGGCCAGGGATTCCACGGCAAGAAAGCTGTTGATATCAGAGACCGGCAACTTCTTGAGTTCGTGATCGAGAGCTTGAAGATCCAAGGCCAAATCCTGAATGCGGCCTTTGCGGAATTCAACGTTGGAGTAGCCAATTTTTTGAGCCACGATCGGGGCATTGCGGTTGGCCACTTCGAGCATGTCGTCAGTCATATCCACACCGATGACTTTGCCTTGGGGTCCGACCACTTGGGCGGCAATGAAGCAGATTTTTCCCGTGCCGGAGCCAAGGTCGAGCACGGTTTCACCAGGTTTGAGATATTTACTGGGATCGCCACAACCGTAATCTTTCTCCACCACCTCTGAAGGGATCACCTCGAGATATTTTTTGTCGTAGTCGACCGGGCAGCAGAGGGCAGCTTCGGGAGCTTTGGCGGCAGAGGAATAACGTTCTTTGACGGCGGTTTCGGCTTTCATAGTGTGTATCTGAGGCTCGGAGTTGATGTTTATTTCAAAGTATTATTTACGAACTGATGACTGGTTGAGATTCCAGTTGTAGTCAAGATATTCAATTTTGGCATTTGGAGGAAGAGGTTGTTTCCGGTAGCGGTTAATGAAGTTTAACACAGAGCCTTGAGTTGCAAAATCGGCCGCATACCAGGAAAACAGACTGGATAGCAGATACCGGTTCTTTTCCAAGCGGACTGCTTCCGGATTTTGTTCAAGAAATGTCCGGGTTACGGACTCCAATTGTATCATTACTTTTGAGGCGGTGTAAGGCTCATTGAGGAGAGGAGGACAGCTGATACTTGCACAGTTGACAGCGAAATGTATGTGGGGATCTTTGAAGGTTTTGAGCAGCAGATCTTTTTCCACATGGTTCAGGCTGACCGGGGTTCCCTCAAAGATAAATCTCTTTTCATGGAAGAATCCGAACTCCGGGGCGATGTCGCGAACACTTTTGACCGGATACATATCAAGCACTCCTTTCAGAACCAGAATGTTATAGGTGTTGATGAGGTAGGCAAGACGGGTGTGTGGTTCGCGTGTGACTGTTGTCTTTAAAGCGAGGGATTCAACGAGTTTGTTGAGTTCTTCCATGTCCTGGGGGTTATTCTTCCAGAGCTGATAGTCAACGCCATCATGATAAACATATTTTTTAAGGAGTTTACCGTAAGATGCTTCCCAAAGCTCCGTCGCCTGGATCCACGGCGTCAAAACATTTAAAATCAGAAAGACGAACAAAAGTTTTTTCATTGATTGCTTTCAGATGATTTACGTCGAGGTGCTTGTTCCATACGCAACCAAGGGTAAATGCAGCATCGTTTCAGCATGGTTTTTTCTCCTCCATTTGGACGGGTGAGGCAGCAAGGCCGTCCAAGAGGATACGGGTGTTGGCGGCGTCCGCATAACGCCCGAAGCTGAGAACTCCGGTCGGGCAGGACTGGACACACGCGGAGCAGCGCACACATTCAGGATCTTCCATGGGCAGGCCTTTGTTCGCGAAGTTCATGACATCGATACCCTGATGACAGACGGACGTGCAGACATTGCAGGAAATGCATTTTGATTTTTCTGCAAAGATACGGAAGCGGGTGAAGCGGGCGTAGATATGCATCAGGGCTGCGAGGGGACAGGCAAAGCGGCACCAGACACGTCCTGAATACCAGAAATAAAATCCGTAGCCGAGAATACCCGCCAGCACGACGTCCACAAACCACGAGTAGTTGATCAGCGGGATTTTTTTGAAGCCTTGTTCGAAGACGTTCTTGGCCCAGGTGACATCCATCCAGCCGAGAATGCGGAGAGCCATCAGAGCCAAAGCAAAAGCCAGAATAATCTGGCCTAAAATATTAAGACGGTTCCAACCCGGGCCGTGTGGCATCTTATGACGATGTTTGTCACCCAAGGTTTCTGCCAGTGCTCCGCATGAGCAGATCCAGCCGCAATAGGCACCTTTACCCCAGCGCCAGACGATGAAAGGGATGATTACAAAGGTTTGCACAAAACCCACAATGAGCCAGCCGATCATGGGTTGATCGGTAAAGGCATTATAAACAAAGAGGGGCCAGGCCAGAATCAGGCCGTAGGCCCGCCAGAATTCACGGCCATGCCCGTAAGCGACTGCCGGAAAAAATTCATCGGCGATAACCTTCAGCCAGCCGTGATCGAAAAATCCGTTGTGGCCAAAAAGAGGTAGGATGAATTCGGGCAAGAGAAACAAGGGAAGACATTGGAAAAACATCAGGCTCAAGGTCTGGACTTTGACGTAGGGTGTTTTTCTTCGCCGGATGCGCAGCCAGCCGAAAACCACAATGATAATACTGTAGGCCAGGGTGTAGTAGAAAGAGGGGCCGGTGGCAGATATCTTGAGCGTCCCGAGAAAGGTGGAAGGATCTGCCAAGGGGCCGGAGAGGGCTGCGAAATTTTCCTGTAACCATGTCCAATGTGTGGAAGGTTTCCAGTTCAACCAGTCAGGAAGTTTGCCGTAGAGGGGGATGGCGCTGTTTCCTTTCCAGTGAAACAGCCAGAAGCAAAAGAGGAGAAACAAACCCATCAGGCTGTAGTCTTTCCAACCCCATTCCCCGCTAATACGGATGCCGGAACGGCGGAAAAAATCCAAAGGAGCTTCCCGTCCGATCATTGAAAAAACAGCATCGTTCGGTAAGGTCTGTTCCCTACCATCTTCAAGTTTTAAAACCACTTCACCTTTGCGGATTTCTTTGACTTGTGACCCCAGGGCCAGAACGAGGCTACCCGGCGGATAATCCCCGCGCATACTGGGGTCTGCAGCAGTGGTGATCCGTTCGGAAACAGGAGTGGTCACAGCAACATCAGCTTCTGCATTTTTTGAAAGTTTCTCCACTGCGGCAACGTTGCCGGGCTTGGGGCGTGATAATTCTTTTTTCCGGTAACTGAGAGTCACCCGCGCACCGCAGACACCAAGCGCAATCGCTGTCTCGATGGCAGAGTCTCCACCTCCCACCACGAGCACATCTTTACCGCAAAATTCTTTAGGATCGTGCAGACGATTGGTTACGTGATCCAAGTCTTCACCCGGGACCCCCAGTTTACGGAAATTGCCGCTGCGCCCAATGGCGATGATCACCCGATGGGCCTTTTCCCGGGTTTTATCGTCTCCGTGATGAAGAATCAGGTGGGAGCCTTGACGCTCTACCCGCTGAATACGAGCTTCGGTGATCTTGACGCCTGCCTTTTCGAGTTGGTCCTGCATCTCGAGGAGCAGGTCCTCCTTGACCTGGGCGTGAAATTGCAAATCACCTGTAGGAATCATGTCGGTGGGATAGGTGTAGATCGGTTTTTGTTTGGGAAAATTGGCTACGGTTGAAAAGACCTGAGTGGCTTCGTAGAGTTTGTAGCGTAGTCCGCTCTTTTGCGCTTCCATCGCAGCGGCCACACCGGAAACACCTCCACCGATAATGGCGAGGTCGAGGATGTCAGCTTGTTGGTTGTCGGTTCTTGACTTGGAAAAGTCAGGTTCCTGTAGAATGGACTGAACAGCGCGGGCCCCGCTGTCCGAAGAAAATTTCAAAAGGGGAATTCCGGTGAGATCCCCCACGATGCGAACCCCGGGAACGGAGGTGCTGCCGTCGGGTTGGACTTCGGGCAGTTTTTCCACGCGGCCCGAAGGCCAGCGCGTGTGAAGCCAATGGAAATAGCGGGTAAACATAAGATCCTTTACGACGTCCCTAAAACAAACTTATTTCAAGGTATTTTTGAATACGTTCATCGAAGAAGGGATGTTAGGTGTTGGTAAAGGGAGACCGGTTCGGGAAGGGAGGTCAGGCTGTGCTGTTTATCCAGCACTCCAAAGCCGGTTCCCCAGGCTTTTCCATTGAGAACCACGTGATCGGTTTGCGCCTCAGATAACTGCCTCTTCCCCTTGGTTATAACATCCTGCCTGTCGCCACTTAGTTCGTATTTCCAGCCGACAAGCAGTGCTTGCGGGAATAGTGAACGGAGAAGAGGCAAGAGTTTCACTGCGGGTTTCAGGTGGAGCATGATATCGCCGCTACGGCTTTCCAGTTTGGTTCCGGTGAGGGCTTCTCCTGAACTTGCTTCAATGCGATCAACACGGTAGTCGCTTAAAGCGGCGATATGAAAGACCGCCGCATGGTTTTCTGACGAAGCGTTTTCTAACAATTCTTTCAGGCTTTCCGTCGTTGTAAACGACTGGATGGGAAGGAAGGATTGGGGTCTCTGCGTGGCACCACTGCCCAAGAGGCACGTGACCTCATAGCCAGCTTCGCACAAAAAATCACAAAGTCCGCTGCCGAGTGTGCCGGTGGAATGGTTGGTGATACGCCGCACCTCATCAATTGGTTCAAAAGAGGGACCTGCGGTGACGAGGATCTTCACTTGGAATTTTTAACGCAAAGGTGCAAAAGTGCAAAGGCGCAAGTTTGGCTTAGGGGATGAAGGGGAAGGTCACGAAGGCCCGCTGGGAAAGGTCCTTATCCGTAACCTTGCAGTTGATGCGCCGTGAAACACCTTTAAAGACGCTAAAATGCGAGGCGGCGAGTTCACAAAATCATTGGAAGTCTATGTCACTTCTCAGTGGGGGTGCTCACAAGGATTCCTCGCCGGGATTCTCTCTTTGTTTCGCGTTTTTCGCGGGTAGAACACTTAATGGTTCCGGCTTAGCTCAGGTTTTTCAGCACATCGAGGCGGAAACGTTCGAGGTGTGGCGCCATGAATTGTTCCAACGTCAACGAAGGATTCTCCAATAGAGGCATGAGATCCAAAGCCCAAGTGACACAATCCATGGTGTCTCCTATTCGCGGGTTGGAGAAGGTCGCGTTGGCATGACGACGTCCGAGCGCGGCCAGGTCGTAACGTTTGCCTCCGCTAATCTGGGAATCGAACACCTGGATCAGGGAAAGAGCCAGTTCCGGGTAGGCTGAGCAGTCGAGAGCGACTTTGGAATTATCGGCCAGCCAGTCGAGATCCCTCCAGACCTCGCAGCCATAAAGCTGCTGCGGGCGTGATGCGGGGGGGAGAAGACGGAGTGCCTCCAGGGAAGATTTCAGAACGGAGATGTGGGTTGGGTGTTTGTCCGCCGGATTGTGCAGGTAAATCGTCGAAGGGTGGCATTGTTGGATAATGTCGGCGATTTGATGGCTAATTGGCGAGGACTGAGTGTCGAGCGATAGGGAAGGAAAACCCAACTGAGCCACGAAAGAATAATGGCCGAGGTTTGCGGCATTACGCTGTTCCTGGAGGCGCAATTGAATCATTTGATCGTTGCTCAATCCGGCATAAGCACCGCTGCGGGAAGAGCCTGCCCCGTCCGTGACAACGATCCCGCCGAACCAGTTTTCAGGGGAGTCGTAAGAGGCGGCGATCCCATGGTAGGCCATGACTTCGAGATCATCAGCATGGGCTCCGATTGCCAAGTGAGTGGTTCGTGACAGTGCCCCGCGTTCCGGAACCTTGTCGGGAATGTGCAAATCCATGGATTGTTTTAACCGAAAGAGTTTGATTCGCAAAGCGCAAGTTGTCCCATGGTCGTGCTATCATCAGGGATCAAGGATGATAGACTGAAAAACCCAGGTGGGGGGTCATCTTGGTTACTCAATATTTCCCGGAATTTTACGATTCGGAGAGCGCGGCAACGGAAATACTGAAGTTATTTGAGGCAGGTGGCCAGCAAGGTTTGGAAATACGGCTGTTCTTTTTCTTTAGCCACTATGGAGACGGAGATGTCTTTGAATCCGGCACTTTGTAGCATGTGCTGTAATTCACTTTCGGAAAAACCCAGCCAGAGATCGGCATAAAGTTCCCGGGCTTTTTCAAAACTGTGTTGATTCAGGTCAAGGATGAGCAACTGGCCGCCTTTTTTAAGAATTTTGTGGGCGGCATTCAAAGCCCGCTGCGGCTGGGTGGCGTGGTGCAAGGCCTGGCTGAGGATGGCGAGATCAACGGAATTGGCAGGAATCGGGGGTTCCTCCAGGTCGCCCAGACGATATTCCAGTTTGGTCAGGCCGTTATCTTTGGCCAGAAAGGAACCGACTTCGACCATGCGGGGGGAGTTGTCCACGGCGATGACTTTTTTGGCGCGCGGGGCGAGAAGCTGGGAGAGCAGGCCTTCCCCGGCCCCAAGATCGGCGATCACCAGGGGCGGGGTGAGTTGCAGGAGCAGATGACCGACGGCCTCCCAGGAGCGTCCGGGGCAATAGTTTTTACCGAGCCGGCCTGCGATGGTATTGAAGTAGGTTTTACTTTTTTCCTGGCGTTTCCTTAGCGCAAGACTGAGGGCTTTTTGATCGTCGCGTGAAGCCGGGATCTCTTTGGCGGCCTTGAGTCCCACACTGAGCAACTGTCTGGTTTCGGTATCCAGGTGCCCGGACCAGGTATAGTAAATGCGCTGGCCGTCGCGGCGGGTTTCGAGGAGTCCGGCGGTTTTGAGGAGGGAGAGGTGGCTTGAGATACGGGACTGGCCGATGCGGAGGACATCCTGCAGTTCTGCGACCGAGAGTTCATGTTTTTCCACGATGGCCAGGATACGGAGCCGGGTCTGGTCGGTCAGGATGGAGAGGAGCTTGAGGTGGGAAACAGGCATGGGGAACGAAGTTTTAATTTTTAAGAATGAAGTAGCAAGCTCCTGCAGAAATGGGGAATTGGAGATAAAGATTTTGCCCTTTTCCCCGGTTAGATATATCAATCCATCATGATACGTCAATATTTTGCTTGCGGGGGCGGGCAGGAGCCCTAAGATTTCACCAATGTCTAATAGTTATATCTTCTCTTCCGAGTCGGTTGGCGAAGGCCATCCTGACAAAGTATGCGACACGATTTCCGATGCGATCCTGGACGCCTGTCTGCGGATTGATCCCAAGAGCCGCGTGGCCTGCGAAACCTTTGCCAAGAGCAATGTGGTCGTGGTCGGCGGCGAAATCACCATTCCCAAAATCGGCGTCAAGCCCATCGGTGATGTCATCAACATCGACAAGACCATCCGTGATGCCGTTCGCGGGATTGGTTACGTGCACGATGACGATGTTTTTCATGCAGACCGGATTTTCATCAACAACTACCTGACGACCCAATCCCCTGACATCGCCCAAGGCGTGGATGCCAAGAAGGCCAAGGGGAAGAAAACGGCGGAACAGGGTGCGGGAGACCAGGGCATCATGTTCGGTTATGCCAGCAACGAGACCCGTGAGCTGATGCCGGCACCTGTGATGTTTGCCCACCGTCTGGCACGTGAACTGACCAGAATCCGCAAGAGCGGAAAAGTCACCTGGCTTCGTCCGGATGCCAAGAGCCAGGTTTCGGTTGAGTATGTGAATGGCAGGCCCACCCGCATCACCAATGTGGTCATTTCCACCCAGCATGCGGCCAATGTCAGTCATGCTGAAATTGAAAAATTCTGTATTGAGCAGATTATCAAAAAAGTTCTGCCCAAGGCCATGCTGACAGCGAAAACGGAATTTCTGATCAACCCCACCGGTAAATTTGTTGTGGGTGGACCCCAGGGTGACAGCGGTCTGACCGGACGTAAAATCATTGTTGATACCTACGGTGGTATGGGGCGTCATGGCGGGGGTGCCTTCTCTGGAAAAGATCCGAGCAAAGTCGACCGCAGTGCGGCCTACATGGGACGCTGGGTTGCCAAGAACATCGTGGCCGCCGGATTGGCGACACGCTGTGAGGTTCAGTTTGCCTACGCTATTGGCCATCCCAAGCCCGTGAGCGTCCACGTTGACACCTTTGGAACAGGAGTTGTTTCCGACGACAGAATCCTGCGTGCGGTCTTGAAAGTCTTCAGCTTCAAGCCGGCCGACATCGTGGCCCAACTCAAATTGCTTCGCCCTATCTACTCCAAGACAACCAATTACGGGCATTTTGGAAAAACCAACGACAAAGACATCACGTGGGAACAGACGGACAAAGCGGAAGCCTTGAAGAAGGCTGTAGGAATCAAAAAGTAACATTTCACCAAAAAAACTATGACCGCAGTATTAGATAGAAACAAAAAGTTGGATTACAAGGTGGCCGACATTGCGTTGGCTGACTGGGGACGGAAAGAAATTCAAATCGCTGAGCAGGAAATGCCCGGTCTGATGTCGATCCGTAAAAAATACGCCAAAGACCTGCCTTTAAAAGACGTGCGTATCATGGGATCGCTGCATATGACGATCCAGACAGCTGTTCTGATCGAAACCCTGAAAGATCTGGGTGCCGACGTCCGCTGGTGCAGTTGCAACATCTTCTCTACACAGGATCATGCAGCGGCTGCCATTGCGGCTGCGGGAACCCCTGTCTTTGCCTGGAAAGGCGAAAGCCTCGAAGAATACTGGTGGTGCACTTGGCAGGCTTTGACCTGGCCTAATGGCAAAGGTCCCCAGTTGATTGTCGATGACGGTGGTGATGCCACCCTCCTGATCCACAAAGGCAAGGAACTGGAAGACGGCAGCGATTGGGTCAACAGCACTTCAGGCAGCTCGGAAGAGCAGGTCATTAAAAATCTCCTTAAGGAAATCAAATCCGAAGACCCTTTCCACTGGAACGAAGTGGTCAAGGAATGGCGTGGTGTCTCCGAAGAAACCACGACTGGTGTCCATCGTCTTTATCAAATGGTCGAACAGGGAAAACTCCTTGTTCCCGCCATCAACGTCAACGATTCGTGCACCAAATCGAAATTTGACAACCTCTACGGCTGCCGCCACTCCCTCATTGACGGGCTGAATCGGGCTATTGATGTCATGATCTCAGGCAAACTGGCCGTGGTCTGCGGTTATGGCGACGTTGGAAAAGGCTGCGCCCAGTCGCTCAAGGGACAGGGCGCCCGAGTTATCGTGACGGAAGTCGACCCCATCTGCGCCTTGCAGGCCGCGATGGAAGGCTACGAAGTCACGACCATTGAGGACACCCTTGGCCGTGCGGACATTTATGTCACCACCACCGGCAACTGCGACATCATCACGGTCGAGCACATGGCCAAGATGAAGGACCAGGCTGTCGTCTGCAACATCGGACACTTCGACAATGAGATCCAGGTAGACAAACTGAACACATTGCCGGGCATTAAAAAGCTGAACATCAAACCGCAGGTTGACAAATACACCTTTACGGAGGGCCATTCCATTTTCATGCTGGCCGAAGGCCGTTTGGTCAACCTAGGGTGCGCGACTGGCCATCCTTCCTTTGTGATGTCGGCTTCCTTCTCCAACCAGACCCTGGCTCAATTGGATCTCTGGGCGAACAAGGACAGCTACAAACCCGCTGTTTATCGTCTCTCCAAGAAATTGGATGAAGAAGTGGCCCGCCTTCATCTCGAAAAAATCGGGGTCAAGCTGACCAAACTTTCCAAAGCCCAGGCGGATTATCTCGGTATTGCCACGGATGGCCCTTTCAAGCCTGAGCATTACCGGTATTGATGAGTGTTGATTTCTGATTGTTGATTGGAAATTTGGAAGGCGCGGCGGAAAAATCCGGCCGCGCCTTTTCTTTTGCCAGTGTGGGGTTGGCTGGCATAGTGCGGAATTATGAAGACCAGAATCCCCGCCCGTTGTGCCGGACTTTTTGTCCCGGTTTTTGCGTTGAGATCGCAGGGGAATCTTGGAGTTGGTGACACGGAGTCACTGCGGGGAATGGTGGACTGGTGTGCAGAATCGGGGTTTCAGGTGCTGCAGGTTCTGCCGATCAACGAGACCAGTGATGACAACAGTCCTTACAATTCCATCAGCTCGGTGGCGCTTGACATAACAACACTTGCCCTTCGTCCTGGATTGATTCCGGGATTGACGGAGGAATCTTTCGGCCGCCTGTCCAACCGGGAGATGCTTGAGTCATTAAGCCAGGGACCCGTGCAATACCGCAAGGTCAAGGCTCTGAAGTGGGCTTTGTGCGAAGAGGCTTTCCGAGGATATCTTTCAGAAGCCGAAAAAGCGGAGTTTCAGGCTTTTCTTCTAAAAGAACAATCCTGGTTGGAGGATTACGCCTTCTTCCGCGCATTGGTGGAGAGCAACGGCCATCCGGCCTGGGAACGGTGGCCCGAGATGCAGAGGTCGCCCCAGGCTGCATCGGCCTGGTGGATGGCCCTGGAAAGCGGTGAGATGACGGCTTTCGGGCAGCGGTTACGTTTTTATTCCTTTGTCCAGTGGTTGCTCTACCGGCAGTGGGAAGAGATTGCGATGTATGCGGAAACAAAGTCCGTCCGTCTGATGGGAGATATGCCTTTCGGGGTCAGCCGCCACAGTGCCGATGTCTGGGCAAAACCGGAGCAGTTTGATCTCAATTGGAGTGGAGGAGCGCCCCCGGAGCCCATGTTTCAACCCGATGCCTTCACGGCCAAATGGGGTCAGAACTGGGGTGTCCCGATCTATCGTTGGGATCGCATGGAGCAAGACGGTTATGCCTGGTGGAAGAACCGGGTGCGCGGCGTTGCCCGCATTTTCAAGCTGTTCCGTATCGACCATGTTCTGGGTTTTTATCGTGTCTTCTCCTTTCCCTGGCAGCCTCAAGAGAATGCTTCTTACGCAGAATTGGACAGAAAGGAAGCGGAGGAAAAGGCGGGCGATCTGCCACGTTTTTTACCTAACGACGACACCACACCGGAGAATTGTCAGTCGAACCGGCGACAGGGTGAAAGCATTCTGCGTGTGCTGAAGGAAGCGGCGGGAGATTCCATTATTGTGGCGGAAGATCTGGGGGTGGTTCCGGATTACGTCCGCCCCTCACTGCTGGAACTGGGCATGAGCGGTTTTAAGATACCTTTATTTGAAAGGATCGAGGAAAGCCGCGAATACAAGGATCCTTTGCAGTATCCTGAGCTGACTGTGGCGACGCTTTCCACCCATGACCATGAGACCATGGCGGGAACCTGGGACAATTGGTGGCATCCGATAGAAAGGGATCTTGGGGCGGGAATCATTCCCAGAGGCGATGCAGGTTTGTCGGAAGAGGGTAAACAGTCCAGCTGGGAGCTTTATCGCACCCAGCGTTTTTGTGGAGTCAGCGATGCAACGCTATTGCGCACATTTGAGCCGCTGATCCGCGAAGCTCTGTTAAAAACCTTGCTACAGTGCCCTTCTTGGCTGGCCATTTTGATGATCACAGATGTCTTCGGTCTCAAGATGCGCTTCAACGTGCCTGGTCCAGTGGCGGAAAGCAATTGGGCAGAACGATTGCCCTTTACGGTGGAAGATTTGAAATCAGATGGTTATAACACTCGAGTAACATCCTTTACCCGGCAGCAAATACAAAGCGCCAATAGATAGCAAGTGCAGGGTTGCTGTCGGAAGACCGGTTCAAAAACGGCGTGCACCGGGATCCGGAATTCGTGAATTGATTTCTTTGAAATCCGGTTTGGGGATGGCGTTGACTCGTTGAAGTTCAACCTGACGCATGGTTTCGAGGCTCATGGTGGAAGTGACGGGTTTTGGGACGGATGGGACAGCGTTAATGGAGGGTTGAGGGGAAAGGATGCCCACCGAGGGAGGCTGGAAATTCGGGTCATTGGACAATTTGCGGAAGTTCGAAGCCTGGCCGGTATTGACCAGATAGTCGAAGTTACTTTCCGTTTTGGCTTTGGTTCCGTTCATCTGGTTTTGGAGCTGCTGAAGACTGTTCATGGAGGAGCTGTTGTTGCCGGAGGAAATAGTCGGCGAATCAAAAGCCTGGATGCTTTCTTTGGGGGAATTCAATGAGTCGCCCATTAAGCTGTTTTGTGCCTGGCTCAGAATCAGGAGTTCCCGTGTTCTTTCAGCCATATCTTTTTCCGCATCTGTTATTCCGAGGGTGTTGGAACTCCAACTGTTCTCGATCGAGGGCTTGAATTGGCTCATGGATGAAGTGGATTTGGCCAGGCGTTCATCAATGGACTTTCTCTCTTTTTCAAGAATTACATTCAGGGAATCTTTTTCTTCCAGCTGCATTTTTTCAAGCTCAAGCCGTTCAATTTCCCTCCGCTCCTTGAGCCCTTCCACCGCCCAGTTCCTCTCCTTGTTGATCGCTTCCAACTGCTCTTTAGTGTAAGTCGGCCTGCGGTTGGTATTTTCAGTTGAAGAGGAAGGGAACGTCAAATCGCTTGGTTTCGTCAGATTGGAATTTTTGATTTTCGGCGGAGGTGCCGACTCTTTGACATCTGGAAGTTGCTTGAGTCCTTCTTTATTGCTTGTGGTGGAAGCCTCTTCCGACATAAGCCGACCGCAAAGAAGCAGAAGCAGAACAAATACAGAAAACTTGGCCATGAAGGTTATTATACAATAATGAACCTGCAAGGTCAATGACCGCAGACGAATCGGAGATGCGCTCAGCCGGTGCTGGCTTCGTCCATTTTACGGGCACCTTCCAGCATAACTCCCTGCCAATGGGTGATAATGGTTTGTACAACCGGAGGGTGTTCTTCCACGAAATGAAATTCGCAACGTCCCCAGCCCAGCATTGTGTAGCAGGCATCTTCAGCTTCGATTTTTCCCTGTCTGGCGTGAATGAGGACGCCGACATTGAGAAAGATTTCGCCGCTCTTACCTTCACCTAGCTCGGTTACTTCGATTTTCCCGGTCCAATTGCTGAGGCAAAGCATTTGGACCAGATCAGAAAGACGCAGGGTGGAAAGGTAACCTAGGGATTTGGCCCCGTTGGAGGCTGTTTTCTCGGGCTTTTGCAAGGAGGGAGGAGGGGGAGGAATGAGGGATTCCGTTTTGTCTGCCGCAACCTCAGGAGCATTTAACTGAGCTGCTTTGGCCTTAACGGCGTGAACCACATCCTCAATCCGGTAGGGTTTGGAAATGAACATGGTGGACTCTGGCTCCCACTCCAGATTCATCAGAGCCGGGCACATGGGAGAACCCAATACAACCAGTTGCGGCACACCGTGCAGACCGACAAAACCCTTATAATAGGCTAAAAAAGAAGGTCCAGGGTTGTCACCATCGACGACCAGAATATCGAAAGCATCGAGCGTACGGGCCTGATCCGGGCTGATCCACAGGGTGGACATATCCGGTGCGTTGCTTAAGGCGAGTTCGACCCATTCCGCATCGCTTTTGGGCCAAATGGCGAGGCCAATTTTCATTACTACCTTAAATATTAAGCAAGCTTTATGCCTGATTTAGCGATTGGGTATGAAATCTGCTTAAATATCTTCATTGGCTTTCTCTCGTCCATTCCTTGAAAGCTTCAAACTGTTTGAAGAGAGGTGTCCGGGTGAGGAAATGCTTTCTTTAACGCGAAAAAACTATGTTTGCAGGCTCACTTAAACAAATGGATCTCTCCGAAGTGTTGAAATTGCTCACAGCTTCGCATCAGACAGGTGTGTTAAATCTCATGAATCCGGAAGTGGGCAGTACGGTAGCCATGATTTATCTTCAAGTCGGCCAACTGGTGCACGCGCAGGTGGGATCTTCCACGGGTTTGGATGCCATCAGCGAAAGCTGTCGTTTGTCGGAGGAGGCCTTTGCCTTTGAAGAAAATGTCATGGCACCCCAGCAGACACTTTCTGCATATCCGACGGTAAAGTTGCTGGAGAAGATGAGCGGACAGATCAGTGAGGCGAAAGCGTTGCGTCTGGCCATGCCTGCGGAAAACGAAGTGCCGGTTTACCTTCCCGGAGCCAGCCTGGCAGGGTTGGATGCCACGGCGGATGACCTTTCTCTGCTGATTCTTTGCAACGGAACCCGAACCATCAGTGACCTGGCCCATGATTCACGGCGCACGCTGCTGGAGACGGCCAAAGCGATCGCGAAGTTCCGCAAGGCCGGCATCATCGACATCAAAGCTGCGGTTAGGCAAGTTTCTGCCCCGGAACCTGCTAAAGATGTGAGGGCTGAGGCTCCGGCGGCAACTGCGGCGGAAGGGGAGGACAAAAAAATCGTCCGCTATTGGAGAGGTAAGCCGGTCTACGAATAGGCATGTTGAGGCTCTTTGAAGAGTCGGGGCTCTTGGCATACGAACTGCTAATCAATTCCTACCTTTATGTTCAAATTCAAATCATTCCTGATGGCTGCTGTGTTGGCGGCCGTAAGTTCAACATCACTTCCCGCACAGGAAGCCGGCGGCAAAGAAGTGCCCAAGGCGATACTTCCCGAGATCATGGATCTGCAGAAGGAGATCAGTAAATTAAAGGATAACCAGTTTGACCTACAAAAAGCGCTTCATGACAAATCCGGGTTGACGCCGGAAGAGACTGAAAAGCTCAAAACGCTTGGTGCCGAAATGGATGAGTTGAAGAAGTCCAAGGAGATTTTGGAAGGTAAACTGGCCGAAATGAGCACGGCAACTCCTTCGGAGGCCGTGCCAACGCCGACGGAAGAAGTTGCCAAAAACGCCGCAGAAGCATGGCTTGGCACCAATGCCGTGTGGGTGCTGATGGCCGGTTTTCTGGTCATGTTCATGCAGGCTGGGTTTGCTCTGGTAGAAACCGGTCTGACCCGTGCCAAAAATGCGGCCCATACCATGACCATGAACCTGATGGATTATTGTATCGGCATGCTCGCTTTTTGGGCTTTTGGTTTTGCTTTGATGTTTGGAAATATCGGGACCAATGCAGGACTGGGTATTACCGAAGCGGCGGGTCTTGACAAAGCACTTGCCATCACCATCGGGGATACTTCCTACAGCTTCTTTGGTGCCAGTGGATGGTTTCCCGGTGGGGAAATGTTGACGGCGGGAGGTGTCTTTACCCTCTTTCTTTTCCAGATGGTCTTTGCCAGCACGGCGAATACGATACCGACCGGAACGCTGGCAGAGCGCTGGAAGATCAAAGGATTTGTTCTGCACTCCATTTTTGTTGCAGGCGTTTTGTATCCGATCTTCGGGCATTGGGTCTGGGGTGGCGGCTGGTTGTCTAAGCTGGGTTACTGGGATTTTGCCGGATCGACCGTCGTTCACATGGCAGGCGGGGTCATGGCTCTGGTTGGAGCCTATGTGGTTGGTGCCCGCCTAGGAAAATTTAATCCGGATGGCACCTCGAATCCTATTCCCGGTCACAATCTACCTTTTGCTTTCATAGGCACGTTTATTCTGGCTTTTGGCTGGTTCGGCTTCAATGCAGGCTCAACATTGCTGGGTACTGATTCGCACATCGGGGTTATTGCCACGAACACGGCCCTCGCCTCGGCTGCGGGAGCATGTGCCGCCTGTATTATAACCCACCTGAAATTTGGGAGAATGGATCCGAGTTTTGCCTGTAACGGCATGCTCGCGGGCTTGGTGGGAATCACGGCCTCCTGCGCCTTCGTTGACACATGGGCCGCCGTTGTGATCGGGGTGTTGAGTGGTATTTTGGTTGTTTACAGTGCTATTTTTGTGGAAGAAAAACTCAAACTGGATGACCCCGTTGGCGCAATTTCCGTCCACGGTGCCTGCGGTGCTTTTGGTGGTATCGCTTTGGGTCTTTTCGGCAACGGAAAATACGCTGATGTCTCCGGTCTCTTCTATGGCAACCCCGAACAATTCATGATCCAGATTCTGGGAGTTGTGACCTGTTTTTTATTCTTTGGAATCGGAGGATATCTGATGTTCATGTTCACCAGCCGCGTGGTGGGCAACCGTTCGTCCGATGTTGAACAGGTTGCCGGTCTCGACATTACCGAGCTCGGTGTGGAAGCTTACGGGAAAGATCCTATCCCAAACAAATAAGGGAACTTTAGGGTATTAAGTTGAAAAGGCCGATCCCCAAGGATCGGCCTTTTTGCTTCCCCTGTGGATTTCATCCGCTTAACTCTCTCCATGCTCAAGGCCGGAATTGTTGGTTTGCCGAATGTCGGTAAAAGTACCCTGTTTAACGCCATTACCAAGACGCGAAAGGCCCAGGCGGCCAATTATCCGTTTTGCACCATCGAACCCAATGTGGGTATCGTGACCGTTCCAGACAAGCGACTGGACGTTCTCGGAGCCATTTCCAAGACCCAGAAAATTGTTCCTGCCGCCATTGAGATGGTTGACATCGCCGGACTGGTCAAAGGTGCCAGTCAGGGTGAAGGCCTCGGCAACCAGTTCCTTTCTCACATCCGCGAAGTGGACGCCATCGTACAGGTCGTGCGCTGTTTTGAAGATGCGGACATCCACCACGTCAGCGGTTCCGTGGATCCTTTGCGGGATATCGAAGTTGTCATGACCGAACTCATCCTTTGCGATATGGCATCTGCCTCCAAACAAAAGGATCGCGTGGCCAAATTGGCCAAGGGCGGGGATAAAAAGGCCAAGGCGGAACAGGCCGTTCTGGAAAAATTGGAACCCCATCTGAACAAAGGTCTACCCGCTTTGACCTGTGAGTTGTCGGACGATGAAAAAGCCATATCAAAAGGGTTTTTCATGCTCTCAAACAAACGAACTCTTTTTGCCTGCAATGTGAAGGAGGAAGACTTGGCTGCCGTTACCAAAGGGGAACGCACTTCCGCGACCGGACAACGCATTAACCAGGTGGAAGAGTATTGTGCAAGTCACTTGGGGGCAGAAGCCGTGATCATCAGTGCTCAGATTGAATCCGAACTGATGGATTTGCCCCCGGAAGATCAGGAGGCCTATCTCAAGGATCTGGGTGTGGAAGAATCAGGTGTGGGTAAACTCATCCGTTCTGTTTACCACCTGCTGGGATTGCGGACCTATTTTACCACAGGAGAAAAAGAAACCCGTGCCTGGACGATCCATGAAGGAGACAAAGCCCCGGCTGCGGCTGGGGTGATCCACAGTGATTTCGAACGTGGCTTTATTGCAGCTGAAACCGTCTTCTACGAAGACCTGAAGGCTTTGGGTTCCATGGGTAAAGCCAAGGAAGCGGCAAAAGTGCGGATCGAAGGAAAAGATTACGTGGTCAAGGACGGCGACGTGATGGATTTCCGATTCAACGTTTGAGGGCAGGTTGTTGCAGTGAGACGGAACCGCATGGGGAGTTTCGATGAAACGCCCTACACTTCTCAACCCGTCTGGTTGGGGGCATTCCACAATTCCGCATAGAGGCCTTTCCTGGCCAGCAATTCCGGACCGGTTCCGGATTCCACAATCTGTCCAAATTGCAGGACGTGAATGCAGTCGGCGTGGTGCACCGTGCTAAGGCGATGGGTGATGATCAGGGTGGTGGGCTTCTGCATGAGTTTTTTCAGGGTGCCCATGAGTTCGGCCTCGGTTTTGAGATCCAGGGCACTGGTGGGCTCGTCCAACAACAGGATGGGACTGTTGCGTAAAAACGCGCGGGCGATGCCGATGCGCTGGCGCTGGCCTCCACTGAGCCTGACACCCCGTTCACCAACCTGGGTGGCATAACCCTGGGGCAGGTCGTTGATGAAATCCGCCGCCTGCGCAGCTTCTGCGGCGGCAGTGATTTCGGCCTTGGTTGCAGCGGGATTACCGTAAGCAATATTTTCCTCAATGCTGCCAGGAATAAGGGCTGTGTCCTGTAGAACCATCGAAATATGATTTCGCAGGGAACGCTTCTTCACCTGCCGCACATTCTGGTCATCCACCAGAACCTGTCCTGATGTGGGATCATAAAAGCGGGGGATGAGGGAAAGAATCGTTGTTTTCCCGGCCCCGGTTCCACCCACGAGGGCGATGGTTTTTCCAGCAGGGATTTCCAGGCTCAGACCTTTCAGGATGGGTTGATCCGGGCTGTAACTGAAATGGACAGCCTTCAGTTCTATTTTTCCGGCACCTGGCTGGAATATTTTGGCATGGGGCTCGTCCTGGACATCGTTCTTGGTATCGAGAATTTCAAAAACTCGGGAGACGCCGGAGGCGGCACCTTCCATGGCCCAGACGGTGTAACTTAGCTGCTCCAAAGGCTGGTAGAGCATGGCCAGATAGGCGATGAAGACGGTGAGTTGTCCCAATTTCAAATGGCCCTGTTGCACCTCCACCACCCCGTAATACATCAAAAGAGCCGAGCCAACGGCGGTGATAATACCAATGACGAGGGAACTACTGACATTGGTCAGGGTCAGTTTGCGGTTGGCCTCGAGGGAATCGGCCGCTTCTTTGGAAAAAGCCTGCACTTCGAAATCTTCCCGTCCGAAGGCATGAACGACACGGATGCTGCTCAGTCCTTCGGAGACTTTGGAAAGAACATCGCTTTCCTCCTGTTGAACGACGGCGGATTCTCGCCGAACCCGTTCGGCGAAAAAGAAAATGGCACCAAGCAGGAAAGGAATGACCAGAAGGGAGAGCAGGGTGAGGAACACGTTTACCTGCCACATCAGAATAAACGCGCCGACCAGGGTGATACTGGAACTGATGATGGTGGCAAAACCTCGGTTGAAAAAAGTCTGGATGGCCTGGGTGTCGTAGGCCACGCGGAAAGAGCTGTCGCCGGAGCGGCGGGAATCGTGGAAACGAAGAGGAAGACTTTGAAGGTAGGAATAAACTTCTGTGCGGAGACGGAGAAGTGCCCTCAATCCGATTTTCACCAGCCAGTAGCTATTGACCAGGTTGAAGAGTCCGCTCAGGAGATAGAGAAGAATGAAGGCGAGAACCGTATAGAGCAGGCTATCGAGCCAGGGAATGCCGGAGGGGATAAAATCATAACTGATCTGGGGAGGAAGTCCGGCGGCCCGGGGCAGAATATTGTCGATGATGTACTGGAAAGGCCATGGCTTGAGCAGGTTCAGAGCGATGGTCAGAAGCATCAGAACCAAAGCCACCAGAATGGAGCTGAGGAAGGGTTTGTAGTAGAAAACGACCCGGCGATACAGTTTCATTTCCAACCCTTGGCGGCGTCCATCTGGGTCATGCCGGAAGAGTGGGCTGCGGCTTCGATCAGATCGGCGATGCGGAGTCTGAGCATCAGTCCACGGGCCATCCAATAGCCCAGAGCACTGACGACGGTGGAGAAGGTCAGCCACCAGGGGAGCCCCAGTCCGAGTCCCAGCACGGTCATGGCGCTGACACCCAGGATGGCCACAAGAATGCTGGAGGCGTTAGGCTGAAGAATATTGGCCACACTGGTGAGGCGTTTTTCTTCAGGATAATGTTCCGAGAGGGTGCGGATGCGGACATGCCACCAGCGACTGCCGAAGATCTCGATGTCCCAGTCGGACCAGCCGTTGTCGAGTTCGTAACGCCAGCCCTCCTTGTTGAGAAGTTCGATAGTGTTGTTAAGAAGAATTTCCCGGCCCCTACCTTTTTCTCCCCAGAAAGAAAGTCTGCCGCAGCGGAGAAAGGTGGTTTCCTCATGCTCTTCCACTTCTTTACTGGCAATGACAGCTTCGGGGGTGCGTTTTCCGCTCAACCAGGTGAAGTAGCGGGCCCAAGCACGGGTGACGGGCTGTGCCAAAGCCAGATAGAGAAGGAGAAGTCTGGCGCGAAGGCTGTCGAACTTGGGTTCAATGCGAGCCCTGACCATATAGGACCAGGCAGCGAAAAGGGTGATGCCGAACATCACCAAAGGAACAACGCGGAGGAACTCGACCTGGGTTGATATCAGCAGAATGAAGAGGGCCAGGCAATTCCATTGCAGACTCCCAACGATGGCGGTCCACATGGGTTCGGGGCGGCGGTAAATGGATTGGAAAAAGCCCATGCCGAAAACGCCGCGATAGATCACGGATTCATTAATGATGCTATCGATCAAAGGGGCACCGTAGATAGTGCCCTTCCAGCGTGCGGAACCTGAATCATCAAAATAATTGAGGTGCTTGTATCGCAACATTGATTCGGCTTCGCCATAACCTTTTTGTTGGTTGAAGTAGGCTGCAACTGTAAAACGGCGGTGATGCCAGACGACGGCTGAGGGGCTGAAGCCGATTTTCTGGTTCATCTGCATGAGACGCCAGCAGACATCGACATCATCGCCGGCTTTCCGGTAAATGGGGTCAAATCCCCCTATCATGTCCAGGGCCCACTTGTGGAAGGCCATGTTGCAACCGGGCACGTGTTCGGCTTCGACATCTGAAATGAGAACATGGCTGGGAGATCCCGGGGCTGCCGCCACGGCGGCCTGGATCCAGTCGGTGGCGGGCGGGGAGATGTTGGGGCCACCGACTCCGGCATAGGGGCCTGTCAGCAAGGGCTGCACGAGGTAGTAGAGCCAATCAGGATCCGGCATGCAGTCGGAATCGGTGTAGGCGATGATGGCTCCGGTTCCAGCGTTGGCACCATTGTTGCGGGCCACGCTCAGTCCCATGTTCGGTTGCACTATATTGATGACATTGGGAAAATGTTTGACGATCTCCTGGGTGTCGTCCTGGGAGCCGTCGTCCACGAGGATGATTTCAAAATCGGGATATTTCAGTTTGCTCAGGGCTTCAAGACAGCCCCGCAGGGTTTTGGCTCCGTTGTAGCTGCAGACCACCACCGAAATGCGGGGCATGTTCTCCAGGGGAAAGGTGTCACAGACACGACCTTCCGGGCCGATTGTTTTTTTGGCTAGGGCTTCGTAGGCCGGTTTGGGTTTGCGGTCTTTGTCCACGATACCGAAGGCCCAATCAGTGATTTCATGTCCCCCCGTAAACCATTCGTCTGTGTAGGAAAAAATGACTGTGCCGGCCGCACCCCCTTGGAAAACCTCATGGTAATGGGAGCTGAGAAGGTCAGCCTGTTTTTGTTCGCCGTTGCGGATGGTATCGAGTCCGAATTCACCAAAGACGAGTGGTTTTTCACCGACAATATTTTGCAGGCGGCCGAGGTAGGCACGGAAGTCCACGGAGTTTTCCAGGTAAACATTGTAGGAATAAAAATCGACGTAGCGTGGTGTCAGGTATTCGGTCGGGGGAAAATTGGCATAGGAGGTGAGGGCGCCGGGGTCTTCCTCTTTGACGATGGAAACCAGGGAATCCAGAAAAGCTTCGACGCGCGAGGCTCCATACCAGCGAACCAGATCGGGCTGCATTTCATTGTCGACATAAAAGCCGAAAATAGCGGGATGTCCCGAATGCGCTTTGGCGGCTTCCCGTGCATTTTCACGGATTTTGCGCTGGGTCTCCCGGTTGTTGAGGAAAAGCCCGCGCAGAGGCCAGGGGATGGTGGTAATAATGCGAAGATGATATTCCCAGGCCAGGTCCACAAACCAGCGTGGAGGATTGTGGTAAAGGCGGAGCAGATTGAAGCCTGCGGCTGAAATCTGGGCGAAGTCTTTACGGGCCTGTTCAGGACTGGTGAGATGGACATCGTCCGATCCGGGGCGGAAGGGACCGTAGGTTACCCCTTGAATAAAAAACTTTTTTTCTCCTTCAAAGAAAAATTTGGCAGCAACGGTGATACGTTCTCGACCTGAAAGGGAACTCATAGACTGCGCGACACTAAGGTGTTTTTCCCCGGACGCATAGGGAGAAATAGCGCCTGGCCGGGGCTGGCATCCCGCTCATTCCTGTCGCGGGAAGCAGGAGGCGGGAAAGTGCGCTTTACTTTGCGATGGGCAAGGGGGGAGGGCTTTGGTTGAATGCCGTGGATGTCTGAACTTGAATTGATTCATCGTGGAAAAGTCCGTGACGTTTATGCTTATGGAAGCGACCTTCTTCTGGTGGCCAGCGACCGGCTTTCGGCTTTTGATGTGATTTTGCCTGATCCGATTCCAGGCAAGGGAATTAACCTGACCCAGATGTCACGCTATTGGTTTGAAGCCCTGCCTGTGTCCATCCCGAGTCATGTCCTCTCATTTGAGGTGCCTGTCGGTTTGGAAAAGCCGGAGTGGAAGGGTAGAATCACCCACTGCCGCCGGACAAAGCCCATGGCGATTGAGTGCGTGGTGCGTGGCTATCTGGCGGGTTCGGGATGGAATAATTATCAAAAAACCGGAAAAGTGCAGGGCTTTGCATTGCCAGTGGGCATGAAGGAATCGGAGCGTCTGCCCGAAGCATTGTTTACCCCGTCCACCAAAGCCCAGGAAGGGCATGACGAACCTTTGACTGAGGAGGGAGCCCGGCAGCTTGTGGGGGACGCAATGTATGAATTGTTGAAGGAACGGTCCTTACGGATTTACCGCTGGGCTCATGAGCATGCCCTGGAAAGAGGAATCATCATTGCCGACACCAAATTTGAATTTGGTATGGTGGGGGAAGAGGTTTTACTGATCGACGAATTGCTGACACCAGACAGCAGCCGCTTTTGGCCGACGGAGAACTATGGGCCCGGTCGGGGGCAGGCCAGTTTTGACAAGCAATATGTCCGGGACTATCTGCTGGGATTGAAGGACTGGAACCGTCAGCCTCCGGGTCCGGTTCTCCCGGCGGATATTATTCGGGGGACACAGGCCAAATATCTGGAAGCCTATGAAAAAATCACCGGCAAAAAATTGGACTGGTGAAGTTTTCACCTAGGAGCTTGCTTGTCACACAAAAACGCCACGCCTTCCCATAACAAGCACCCTCCTGCAAGCGCACATTATGGATCACAGTCTCATTGAGGACTGCCTGGCCTACCAGGCGATGGAAAAGGGCCATGCGGTTCACACCCAACTGATCAACCGCACGGTTTTGGAACGGTTCATGGCCTGGCTGGAGCAGGAAGGTGTGGCCGATTGGAGCGTTGTCCGGGTTGCTCAGGTCAGGAAATATCTGGAAAGCCAGAAAAAAAACCGCTCCCTGGCTCCCGCTACCATGAAACTGGAAGTCATTGTTCTTAGGAATTTTTTTCGTTTTTTGAAAAGCGAAGGGAAAATGGCGGAGGATTTGTCGCAACAATTGGATCTGCCCAAACTCTTCCGCTATCTGCCGGAAACACTGACAGAGGATGAAGTTGACCGCCTACTGAAGGTTGAGTGGGGGGAGGAAGCGCTGGGATTGAGAAACAGGGCGGTGATGGAGGTTTTTTACGCCAGCGGAGTGCGTGTCAGCGAGCTGACGTTTATGAGGATGGAGTTTCTGAATCTGGCCGAGCAGACGATCCGTGTCATCGGCAAGGGAAACAAGGAGCGACTGGTTTTGATCGGGCAGTCAGCTGTGGACGTCTTGAAGGCTTATCTTCAGCGGGGCAGACCGTTGCTGGTCAAACCCCGGACAGGAGCTGAGATATTTTTGGGCAACCATGGACGGCGGTTGACCAGTGCGAGGATTTGGGAGATTGTGAAAGAAGCGATGAGAAGCGCCCGCATTGAAAAGAATATCTATCCGCATCTTCTGAGGCATTCTTTTGCCACCCACATGTTAAGCCGTGGAGCCGATCTCAGGATAATCCAGGAGTTGTTGGGACATGCGAATATCGGGACGACCGAAATTTACACCCATGTGGATCAGCAGCGGCTGCAGACGATCCATCAATCCTTTCACCCCAGAGCGTAGCTGAACTGATGAACACCCAGGAACTTCAATCCAGATTGGGATACACTTTCAAAGACACGGCTTTGCTGGAACTGGCCTTGATGCACCCCTCCAAAGGACACGAGCTCAAAACCAAGCTGGGGGATAACCAGCGTCTGGAATTTTTGGGTGATGCCGTTTTGCAGTTGGCGCTGACGGACAAATTGTATCGTGATTTTCCGCAGTTGGATGAGGGCAGCCTGACCAGAATCCGCGCAGGTCTGGTCAATGCGGAGGCCCTGGAGGCCATGGCTCTTCGTTTTGATCTGGGCGATCACCTGATTCTGGGCCGGGGTGAAACGATGAACCAGGGGCGCTCCAAACGTTCCAACCTGGCAGATGCCATGGAGGCGGTTATTGGGGCGGTTTATCTCGATAGTGGTTTCGAAACGGCGGCGGAATGGTTGGCGACCCAACTGCAGGCACTTATTCAAGAAGGTTCAAAGAATACGGTGGATTTTAATCCCAAGGGCACGTTGCAGGAGTTCTTGCAGAGCCGGAACAAACCTACTCCGGAATACAGTCTACATGAGGAATCGGGACCGGATCACCAAAAGAGTTATGTGATCAGTGTGATCTCGGAGGGTGTCGGGATTGGGCAGGGCAGCGGAAGCAGCAAAAAGGCCGCCGAGATGCAGGCTGCAGCGGCCGCTTTGAAAAACCTCCGAAAAAAATAACCGGACAGCCGGATTCAGAAGTGCTTACGCAGGCCCAGCGAGAGGAGGTGTTGGCCGAATTGATCCCCGAAATCGGTGTTGCCGTTAGGAGTTGTGATAACCAGACGGTTGATGATCAGGTATTTATATTCTGCGAAGATGCTCCAATCCGGAGCTATAAAATAATCAAGACCGCCGAGAATTTGATAGGCAAGTTCAGCCTGGGTATCGTCATCTGTTCCCACGATGGCCAGACCAACACCGGGTCCGCCGTAAATACGAAAGTCACCCCATTGGGCCTGGAGTGTTGCATTGATCATCAGGAAGCCCATATCCATGTCCAATTTGTTGGAGCCGACGGCATTATTCAGCTCAGTGCTGTTGCGGACATAAAGACCTTCCAACTCGAGGCCGCCTGAAATTCGCACGCCGCCGACAGAAGATGTTTCCATATCAAACTGATCGATCGGTTCATCCGAGAAGGGCCAGGTATAACCGAATTTCAAACCACCCGTGGGAGCGATACCGGAATTGCTGGTTGTGGGAATACCGCCGAAGGTTGTGATATCATCCTCTTGGGCCAGGTTGGCTCCGGCCATAACGGAAACACTATAGCCTGTGGCCGGTGCGCGGGGCTCAGCTTTCAAGACATAATTGGTGGATGTAGGCTGGGCCGTTGTGTTATCGCTCTGGGGGGCAATCTGGAGGCGGCCGTCTTTGCCTTTTGTCACGGTGGCGGAAGTTGACGAAGTGGAGCCGCTGTCACTGACCGGTTCTATTGGACGTGGTGCAGGGGGCGTTGCATAGGTTTGCGCATGGGAAGATCCGACCAATCCGAAGATAGCCAGGCAGAAACATAACCCTTGGTTGGCAAAATGACGAGTTTGCATATTTACGTAGTTACTTAAAACCACGTAGAAAGTCAAAACTATTTACAGGTATTACTATTAAATCTGTGAATAACGTTGTACAGCTTATTTTTCCTGCACAAGCCCTTTTTCAAGGGCTTTCTGTAAAAAAGCTTTTTCCATTTTCGTCAAGCTGGCCTGGCCAAGAAGATCGGACTTTTTCAGAACATAAGGGAGTTCTCTCTGAATATCCTCCTCGTTCAGCGATTGTAGGAGGGACCTTTCCATAGCCACTTCCTCGGGATTTGCGGAAAACTGGGAAGGCATTACGGACTTGGGTTGGCGGTACCAGCCGATCAGCCCCATATAAAGGAAGCCCCAAACCGCCCCACCAATATGGGCGGAATGGGCTATAAAATCGGTGTAGGGGCTGAAAATGAGCACCAGACTTAGAAAAAGCAGAAAGAGGACAGCCCTTAGGGCCCTGACCCGGAAAGGCCAGGGAAGGATAAGAATCCAGCGTTCCGGGTGCATGACGGCAAAGGCGGCTGCCAGCCCTGTGACGCAGCCACTGGCACCGATCAGCGTGCTTTGCAGGTATTGCGTTTGTTCCAGCAGGTTGATGCGGATCCATAGCTCCGACAGATAAAAGATGACAGCCAGCAGTCCTGCCGGGATATAGATCAGGATAAAATGTTTCCGGCCCAGGGAGCCTTCAACCACCTGTCCCAAAGCCGCCAGTGACAACATGTTCAGGAGGAGGTGAAGCGTGCGATATCCCAGCAGGTCGTCATGAACCCAACTGGTGGTGAAGAGCCGCCACCATTCACCGGACAAGAGCCCGGTTACTGTTAGTGGAAGTTCGCCTTTGATCCAATTCCCGGCATCAAAGGGGCCGAGCATGAGCGACCAGAAAGCGATCAGGCAATTGGCCGCAATGATCCATTTGGTCAGGTTCCAGTTAGGCATGGGATTGTTGGGGTGGTTCCGCCCAGCTTCAGCCTTTCACTTTTTTGATGCGTGGCGTGCGTTTGAGCCGGAAGACGTTGTTCCAAGTCTTGCGGAAAGCATCTTTCGGCGAAAGATAACTCTGTTTCAGGTCCGGGGCCCTCTTGATACCGTTTAAAATACCGGCAACGTTCAGTTCTTCGGCCTCAATGATGGTGTAGGCTACGCCGAGGGCTTCTTCATGGTGGGCATCGCTGCCCGCCGTCATGGGAAGTTGCTTGCGCTGGGCATACTCGAAAGCCTGGCGGTTATAGCGCTTCAGGGTGGTGGCGGCATTGAAAACTTCAAGGGCGTCAATCGGCAGAGAATCCAGAATATGTTCGCGGATACCGGCGCGGAACATGTCATAGGGATGGGGTGGAATGGCCAGGCCTCCGCTTGCGTGGATGAGTTCAACGGCTTCGGCCGGGGGTATTCCTTTCAGGTCTGGCAGGCGCACGCCCAAAGCAAGGAGGTGTCCGGCTGATGTGGTGATTTCCTGTCCTGGAATAATGAGCAGTCCATCCACCGGAAGGCCGTCTTCCCGCATAAATCCGTGTTGGAGAAAATAGTCGACACAGGCGCAGGTGTTGTGGTCGGTGATGGCGAAACCGTGAAGTCCGATTGCTTTGGCCCTGGCGACCATGTTCTCGGGTTCCGCCACGCCATCGGCCGAGAAGCGGGAGTGGGAGTGGAGATCAATATTGAATTTCACAAGAGGGTAAGTAACGGCTGGGAAAGCTTCCGACAAGTCTGGGGAAGGAAACGGTCCGGTCAAAGCAGAACTATCAGAGCCCTGATCCCGGTTCGGCCTTACGGATCTCTATGAAGGTGCGCGAGCTGGAGAGATCACGTCCCGGGATGATGGAGGCAATCACCATTTCCTTGATGGTGTAGGCATTACCCACTTTCATCACACCGTTGACTTCAACCCGTTTGATGATCTGGTTTTTTTCATTGAAAGCATCGACCCGTAGGACGGCCAGGTAATCGGAGCTGATCCAGAAGTGGGTCTTGGCGTAGTTGCTGTTGGCCGGCGGTTTGGCCTCATAAGCCCAGGCTTCCAGGGTTTTGATGCTGTCGCCGCCGAGGGGTCTGACCTCACTCCAGCGGAGAAAATCCATGCCCAAGTCTTCGTAAGAGGCGTCCGAATCCAGGATTTTTTCCAACCTTTCCTTGCCGGTCACGGGCATCCAGGCTTCATTTTTGGCTTTGCGCTTCTGGATGATGCTTCCGATTTCGTTCATGACGACACGGATTTGTAGGGGTTGTTTTTGGAACTCGAATACGATCTCGCGGTCGCGGGTACGCATGATAATCGGGTGCAGGTTTTTATCCGTGCGGAGAAATCCCTCCAGTTTGAAGTCCTGCAGACGGGAAACTTCCCAGAGCCGGGCTTGGAGCATTTCAGGGGAGGGCACATTTTTTTTCGGGTCGGGGGTGGCAGGGGAGCAGGGAATGAGGGAAAGCAGGCAGAGGGTCAGGGCAATGAGATTTTTTTTCATGAAATGGTTTTGTAGCTTTTTATCTGTGCAATCTGCGGAAACTATGGAAAGAAACAAGCTGCTATGTGGGAACTTCTTCAAACGTGGGACATTGCCTTATTTCGCCTGATCAATGAATCGTGGGTTTCCCCGTGGCTGGATGGGGGGCTTTCTCTGATGGCGGATTTCCGCCTGATGAAGTGGCCCCTGGGTATCGCCGTTTTGGCGGCGTTGATCTGGGGTGGATTCAGAGCCCGGCTCTTTTTATTCCTGGTCATGCTGGCCTTAATCATCGGGGACGGGGGTATCAACTGGTCAATCAAAAAAATAGTCGACCGTCCGCGTCCCTATCAGGGCTTGGACGATGTGAGGCGGGTCAAGCGGGATGGCTTTACCTACCGGGTGGAACGTGTCAGTAAGGAATGGTTCAAGGCGGGACGCAGCATGACCTCGGGCCATGTCTGCAACAATGTGGCCCTGGCCTTTTTGGCCACTCTTCTTTTCTCTCCATGGGGACGACTGGTCTGGATCTGGGCGGCATTGATCGCCTACTCAAGAGTCTATACGGCGGATCATTATCCGAGCGATGTGGTGGTCTCCTTTTTTGTGGCCCTGGCCTACACTGCGGGAATTTGTTGCGTCGTTCAATTCCTCTGGCAACAATGGGCTCCCCGCTTTTTCCCGAAAACTTATGCCAAGCATCCGAGACTTTACGACCGCAACGACTAAACCAGGCGGATTTCCCTATGCCAAGGCGGCGTGGACTCTGATCGGACTCCTGACCCTTTTCCGACTCTGGTATTGCCAGACTTTTGAACTGGTGGCAGATGAGGCCTACTATCGCCTTTGGTCGGACCATCTCGATCTGAGCTATTTCAGCAAAGGACCGGGAGTTGCGGCGATCATGGCCTGTGGCCGGGCTTTGATCGGGGACAATGAATTTGGTATCCGCTTTTTTGCCGTGCTGCTGTCAGGGGGGATCGGCCTGTTTCTTTTCCAATTGGGAAGGATGCTGTTTTCGGACCGGGTTGGTTTTTGGGTGGTGTTGACAGCGGCCTGCGTCCCGCTTTTTTCTGTGGGAAGCGTGCTGATGACGATTGATCCGATCAGTGTTTTTTTCTGGGTGGCGGCGGCCTGCACGTTTTGGAAAGCAACCAAAAGTCCGCACACTCCCTGGTGGATTCTGACGGGATTTCTGGTTGGGATGGGAATGTTGGGCAAATACACCAATGCGGCCCAACTCCTTTGCTTTCTCCTTTTCTGTCTCTGGAGCCGGACCCATCGCAGCCTGCCTCAGACCGGACGTTTTTGGCTCATGGTGATCGTGGCGGGATTGTGCCTGACGCCCGTTGTCGTATGGAATGCCCAGAACAATTGGATCACCATCGATCATTTGTTGCATCGCGGAAAACTGGACGAGGGAAGTTGGACTTTCCGTCCGGGTGAGTTGTTTGAGTTTTACAAAATGCAGGCCCTGGTTCTTTCACCTTTTGTGTTTATCGGCCTGATTGCGGCTTTGGTCGCGGTCTTTCGTCGTGGCAAAAAAGAAAAGCTCCCCGCCCAGATCATCTATCTGCTGGCGTTGTTCCTGCCTCTTGTGGTTCTTTATACCCTTCTCAGCACCAAGGAGGCTGGGGAAGCCAATTGGACGGTGCTATCTCATGTGACCGGCCTGGTTTTGACCGTGGTTTTTTGGCTCCGATGGACGGACCGTTCATTCGCTTTGAGGCAACTGGCCCGGATCGGTCTGGTGCTGAGTTTTGTTGTTGTCGCGTTTTTGCACGTCGCATCGGCCCGTCACACCGGGATCAAGCCCATCGACAAACTATTTGACCGCACCCGTGGCTCAAAGGATCTGGCCCTTCAGGTGGCGGAATTGCAGAAGCAACAGGGAGCCTCTTTCATCATCACCAATAAATACGGCTACGCCAGCCTGATCGCCTTCTACCATCCGGAAAGGCCCCAGACCTACCTGCCCAATGCCCAGGGCATCCAGAATCAGTTCTCGTTCTGGCCGGATTACAGTGACGGGTTTTGGGCGGAGTCTGCCCTCTTTGTCACCGACAGCGACGAAGTTCCCGAACAGCTCAAACGTGAATTTCTGGAAGTGAGCCTTATCAAAGAAACCTGGTCCCGTAGCGGGGACAGACCGGTGCGGAAATTCAAAGTTTATCTGTGCTCGGAATTCGGTGGAGTGCCCGAAATTATTTCGATTCCGGCAGCCAACCCCAAGCCCGCACGAAAAAAGAAGTAGTCATGCCACGAGTTTCAGTCGTCATCCCGTTTTATAACGAAGAAGAAAACGTCACGGAGCTTTTGCGGGAAATCCTGCAGAGTCAGCCGGATGCGGAAATCATTGCCGTCAACGACGGCAGCACCGATCACACCCTTGAAAAACTAAAGGCAGAGGCCCGTGTCACAGTTGTGGACGCGCCCAAAAACCTGGGCCAGAGCGCTGCCTTGTTTCAGGGGTTGAACGCCGCAACCGGAGAAATTTGTGTCATGTTGGACGGAGACGGCCAGAATGATCCGGCGGATATCCCTCTCCTGCTGAAGGAACTGGAACAGGTGGATTTTGTCTGTGGTGTTCGAAGGAATCGTCAGGATACCTGGAGCCGACGGGTCGGATCCAAATGGGCCAATGCCATCCGCCGTTTTGCCCTGGGTGATCATGCCACTGACACAGGATGCACCCTCAAGGCCATGCGTCGCGAGCATGTGAAGCATCTGATACCTTTCAATGGCATGCACCGATATATTCCGGCGCTCTTGGGTGGAGCCGATCTGACGATGGGCGAGGTTCTGGTCAATCACCGTCCCCGCCGTTTTGGTGTTTCCAAATACACCCTCGGAGGAAGAGCTTTGCGCGGGGTCTGGGATCTGGTCGGGGTGCGCTGGTATCTGGGCCGTCAGATACATTGGCCTAGCCGCCGCTTGCCATAAGCTGTTCCAGCTGTTACCAGAGAGGCTCTATGAATGAGATCCTCTTCCTGTTGCCCATCCCTTTTTCCGATAAAACGGTTATCATCACTGTCTGGAAAGTGATTGGTTTTGCCGGAGTGTTGATGTTCGGGGGACGCTGGCTTGTTCAGGTAGCAGCTTCCCATTTGGCCAAAAGGCCGGTTATTCCGAGCGCCTTCTGGTATATCAGTATTCTCGGCAGTGCCCTGACGGTGTCTTACTTTACCTGGGGGAAAAATGACTCTGTTGGAATCATGAATAATCTCTTTCCGCTCATCTTTGCCTGTTACAACTTGTATCTCCATCACACCCACAAGCGGAATGAAAAAGGTGATCCCCTGTGAGATCCGTTCAATAGGGTGTTTACCCTATTTTTATGTCCGCCCAAGTATACTAGTTTTGTTTTTATGAAAAAATTCTTCGCGATCAGCTTTTGTTTGATACTCCTCCCTGTAGTCTCCGGGGCACTCCATGCGGATTCAGTTTTGAATGTAACCGCCAATGCGATCAGCATTGTGGAAAAAAAGCAGGGTTCGGTTGAACCTATTCCCACGGAGGCCTTGAAAGCAGCCAAAGGTGTGGCGGTGCTCGAAATCACCAAAGCCGGACTGGTCTTTGGCGGAACTGGTGGTGATGGTGTCGTTGTACTTAAACAAAAAGGTCTGCTTCCCTGGGGAAGCCAATGGTCGGCTCCCATTCCCATCGGATTAGGCGGGGGAAGTTTTGGTGCGCAGATTGGTTTTTCCACCACACGTATGATTGTTTTACTCAATTCCGACCAGGCTGTGAGAACCTTTACCAATCCTGGAAAGCTTGAGTGGAATGCAGGTGCCTCGGGCACAGCCGGTGCGGATACCAAAACGGAACAGGTCGGTGGTCTCCTTTCTGATCTTGATGTCAAAATCTACAAAGAATCCGGCGGCCTTTACGGAGGAGCCACTTTCGGAGGCGGAACCATCCGCATTCAGGATGACCGCATCAAAAAAGCCTACGGTCAGGATATCTTTGTCCGGGACATCGTCAGCGGCAAAGTAAAGGCTCCGGACTACGCCGAGCGGCTCTACACTCTTTTGAACGGCAAGCGCTGAGTTTTTACCTTACCACCACGACTTCGATCAGATCGCGGTCGATGTTTCCCAAACCCGAACGTGCGGCCTGGATAATGTGATTGGCTGCATCCCCGACCGGTACAACCTTTCGTTCCCGTCTCCAGGCTTCAATCCGCTCCAGAGCGAGGCTGTCGATGGCGACCGGATCACGGCTGAGGATAAGAATGCCGGGTGATTCTGTGTAGTTGGGAACAAACTCCGGCCCTCCGGCAAACTGCGCAATCAGGCCGTCCATGACATGGAGGACGGTTTTTTTCCGGATCACGTCATCCGCGTAGATTTCCGCAATGGCCAGGCCGCTGAAATCCGCCGGGGTCTGGAAGCGTCTCTGGTTGTCGACGGAGGCCAGGGCCAGGGATGCGATGCAGCCATTCAGTCCAAGGCGCTGGTGGTCGCTCATCACGGGCACATTAATCAGTTTGGTGATCTTTTTTGTCAGGATCGTGGTGTAATAGGACCGGTTGCTGATCTGCTTGGGCGGTTGCTTCTTTTTTTCTTCCTCGCCGGTTTTTTTCGGTTCTGTCTTGAGCAGATCTTCCACGGGGATGTGTGGGGTATTACTGCGTCCCACAAAGTCGTGATCCCCCCAGATCAATTGTCCCACCACTTCGTTGAAGTAGTTTTTCTTCGGGTCAAAGCCCGCTCCCGGCTGCACGGAAAGGCATTGCCACTCGTTGGTTGATTCCATCGGGATGTAGCCCGCGCTGATCATCTGATCTTCATAGCGGTCCCAGACGATGATGTTGTTCGGTTTGATGCCGGCGGATTGGAGTCCGGCCACGATCGCATCAATGAGCGAGCGGTGGCTGCTCATGACAGCACCTCCGGCCGTGACGATTTTGATTCCTACCACATCATCGGGGGAAACAAACTGGCTCCACGCTTCCGGGATGCTGCTTTTCCGTGTCAGGGCCAGGAGGGATTTGTTGAAGGTTTCGGGGACGCGGGCGGTGTTGACCTGAAACCGCCGGACCAGTTCAGGATTTTCCGAAATAACAACCCGGGATTTGGCCGGGATGACAGGTTCCGGATTCCTGGCTGGATCCTGCCGCACCTCAGCCGCTCCCAAAGGCAAGAGGTTTCCCAACAGTGTTGCCATCATCCAGAAAGGTAGACCCAAGCATCCGGGGAATTGTTTCATGTGAATCTGAAAGGATGCCTTATTTATCACGGGGAATCAAGGGGCAGAATGATCGGATATTTGATTGTTGGAATCCGGGGGGGAAGGTTTAGATTCGGAGAAGGCATGGCAATTTCTCCGGAAGTGGTGGATCGGGTCAGACAATCGAGTGACATCGTGGACGTCATCGGTTCCTATGTGCCCTTGAAACGGGCGGGGGCCAGCTATAAGGCACTCAGCCCCTTCAACAAGGAGAAATCACCCTCGTTTTACGTCAATCCGCAGCGGCAAATTTTCAAATGTTTCAGTAGTGGACATGGCGGTGATGTTTTCAAATTTCTCATGCTCTACGAGAATATCGATTTTCCAACGGCTGTCCGGCGTCTGGCGGAAAAAGCCGCCATCCCCATTGAGGAAGAACGAACGGGCGATTACCAGAAGGCGACCCAGCGCAAGCAAAGAATGCTGGCCCTCCACCAGGAGGTTGCTGCCTACTGGAGGGATATCCTCCTTCATGATGAGCGTGCACAGGTGGCCAGGGATTACATGCACCATCGTGAGATCCCTCTCTCCTGGGTGAAAGATTTCGGCATGGGTTTCGCTCCCGAGTCCTGGGATGACACCCTCAAGTGGGGCCAAAAAAAGGGACTTCCCGAAGATCTTCTGTTGGAGGCCGGGGTTGTTAAAAAGCAGGAGGAGTCAGGCCGTGTCTATGACTTTTTCCGGGGCCGTCTGGTTTTCAACATCGAAGATGAACAGGGACAGATTATAGCATTCAGTGCCAGACTGATGGATAAGGAGGCCAAAGCGGCCAAATACATCAACTCCCGCGACAGTATTCTTTTTTCCAAGAGTAAGGTGTTGTTCGGCTTTAATCGCGCCAAGCGCGCCATTCTGGATGCGGGATCCGTGGTGGTTTGTGAAGGACAGATCGATGTTCTGCGCTGTCACGCCGCTGGAATTCTTCATGCCGTGGCACCTTTGGGAACGGCTTTTACCGAAGAACATGCCAAGCAGATCAAGCGATTCACCCAGAGAGTGATTCTTTGTCTGGATGCGGACCGGGCGGGCCAGCAGGCAGCGGATCGTGTGACCAAAATATTTTTGGAGGGCATGGAGGGCATGGAGCGGATGGTTCAGTCGGATCTGGGGGTGGAGGTTGTGCGTCTCCCGCCCGGGCATGATCCGGACTCTCTCATCACCCAACAGGGGGTTGATGCTTTCAAGACGCTGTTGGCAAAACCTATGCAGTATGTGGACTTCCTTTTGGACCGCCTTTTGGACAGGGAAGATGCCGGAACGGCCACTGGAAAGAGGAAAATTATTGAAGCGGTAGCTGCCTTTTTGACCCAGATTCCCAATCAGGCCTTCCGGGCCCAGGTTCTACAGCAGGCAGCTTCCAGACTTCAAATCAGCCAGGAAATTCTGGAATCAGAAGTGTCCAAACTTCTCAAGCCTGTGAACTTCAAGCAGGCTCAGGATTCATCCAAAGCGCGGAAAGAGCTTTCTGCACCCAGACCGCAGACGATGCAACTGCATCCTTTGGTAGCCGATCTGGTGCAGGTGGTGCTTTCCCACAGCGGGTGCATACCGGAGATTCAGAAGGAGTTGAATCCGGAGTGGATCATGAATCTGGCCGGTGCCGGACTGTTGCAAAAGATGATGGATCTCTACACCGAGGAAATCTGGAGCGGACAGGAATCCATTTACAGTCATTTGGAAGAGGGTGAACAAAACTATCTGACGGGTCTGGACACCGCCGGTCTGCAAAGCCAGGACAGTGACCGGGTTCTGGCCATCGCCAAACGGGCCTGCGTCCGTCTCCATTTGGATTGGATTCGGAACCGGCTTTTGGTGATCAGCCAGCTTTTGAACCAACCCGGTTTGGAAGCGGCTCGAAAAGCCGAATTATTGGGCGAGCAGAGTGGGCTCTATAAACTGAAAAATTCTTTGACAGCAAGCACTTAGGAAACTAGCTTATAAGGCTTTTCCTGTTCCGGGATGGTTCCTGTGGCAGTCGAAAACTAACCGAGGTTTGATGTGTCGAAGAAGCAGCCCGCAAAGAAGTCCAAGGAATCGCCGGTCAAAAAAACCGCCGCCAGTAAAACAAGCCAAACCGCCAAGCCCTCTCTTGCCGCAGCTGTTGTCGAGACTTCCTCCAAAAAAGGAAAAAAGTCCGCCGAAAAGCCGCAGGAAGACAATCCGGATATTTCCAAAAAGCTGAACGACATTTTCAAGGATGCTTCCGGCAAAGAAATCGACGCCAGCAAATTTTCTGAAAAAGACATGATGGCCGCCGTGTGGAGCGGCAATGCCGAGTGGCAGGCCCGCCTGCGCGAAGTGATCAAGCTGGCCCGTGAGCAGGGCTATCTGACCTTTGACGACCTTCACGAAGCCCTTCCAGCCAGTGTCAATAATCCCGATCAGGTTGAAGGTATTCTGGGTTTCCTGCGCACGATGGAAATCGATGTTATCCAGGCTTCCGAAGTCGACAGTTATAAGCAGACCGTTGGAGGCCAGGATGAGCCGGATGAAGAAGAGAAGGCTGAAGCCAAGCTCGATATCCTCGACGATCCCGTCCGCATGTATCTCAAGCAGATGGGCCAGGTTCCCCTTTTGACGCGTGAGCAGGAAGTCGAAATTTCCAAGCGTATCGAAGACGCTGAAATGATGGTTCAAAAATTCCTGCACCGCTTCGGTTTCATTGCCGATGAGTATGTCAACCTGGCAGAGAAACTTGAACAGGGCCGTGAACGTTTTGACCGTGTCATCCAGGACAAGAAGATTGACAGCCGCGAGAAGTACATGAAGACCCTGAAGAAGCTTGTCCGCGAGGTTCTCGTCGCGAACAAGAAGGTTCAGGAAAGTTACGGAAAACTTTTGAAGGCCAAAGGTGAAGCCAACAAGCAGAAGGCCCTCAAGGTTTTCGAAAAAGCCGACCAATCCCTCCAGAAGCTTTACATCAAATTTTTCTTCAAACAGAAAGTCACTGAAGAGTTTGTCGCCATCTGTGACAACTATCACCGCAATCTGGTTGAACTCCGCCGTGAGAAGGATCAGATCGAACGATCCAAGTCCCGCAAGAAACAGGACAAAGACCGTATCGATTTCATCGATCAGCAGATCGAAGATCTTACCGTCAAATTCCGCGTGCCTGTGGAGCAGTTTGAAAGCGATCACCGCCAACTCAAAGACTGGCTGCGCAAGGCCCTCCGGGCCAAAACCGAGATGGTCGAGGCCAATCTGCGCCTCGTTATTTCTATCGCCAAGAAATACACCAACCGCGGCCTCTCTTTCCTCGATTTGATCCAGGAAGGCAACATGGGTCTGATGAAGGCGGTGGAGAAGTTCGAATACCGCCGTGGCTACAAATTCTCAACCTACGCCACCTGGTGGATCCGTCAGGCCATCACCCGCAGTATTGCCGACCAGGCCCGCACCATCCGTATTCCGGTCCACATGATCGAAACGATCAACAAGTTGATGCGTGTGCAGAAGCAATTGGTGCAGGAGTTCGGGCGCGAACCCACACCGGAAGAAGTGGCGGAAGAAACTGCCATGCCGGTGGAACGCGTCCGTGCTGTCCTGAAAATGGCCCAGCAACCCATTTCCCTGCAGGCCCAGGTAGGCGACAGTGATGACACGACCTTTGGCGATTTCATCGAAGACAAGAGTGCGGAGAACCCCGCCGACATGACGGCCCACGCGCTTCTCAAGGAAAAAATCAAGGATGTCCTGGATTCCCTGACCGAACGCGAACGCGCCGTATTGGAGCAACGTTTTGGACTGGTTGACGGTTATTCCCGCACTTTGGAAGAAGTTGGTCGCCAGTTCAAGGTTACCCGTGAACGCATCCGTCAGATCGAAGCCAAGGCTTTGCGCAAGATGCGTCACCCGACGCGTATCCGCCACCTGCAGGGCTTCCTCGAAACCGAGGTTTGATTCTCTGCCAGGAGTTCCATGGAAATTTCATGGGCATTCGGCATTTTCCCGCTAGAAAGGGAGGATGCAGACGGTGAACGTTGAATTGGGTGAGCGTTCCTATTCCATTCATATTGGTAACGGACTTGTGGCTTCCTCATTGAAAGAGGTCGACTTTAAAGGTGGTATCGCCCTGGTTACCGACACCACAGTTTCCCGACAACCCTGGTTCTCCAAGCTCTTGAAAGAACTTTCGGGCCTGAGCTCAAAAGTGGTCTGCCTCGAAGTTGAAGCGGGTGAAAAAGCCAAATCACTTTCTGTCTTTTCCCATCTTTGCTCACGCTTGGCAGAAGAGCGTTTTTCGCGTTCAGCCACGGTCGTGGCGGTTGGGGGCGGAGTGGTGGGGGATCTGGCCGGTTACCTCGCGGCCAGTTATTTGCGCGGAATAAAATTCATCCAGATTCCAACGACCCTGCTGGCGGCTGTCGATAGTAGCGTTGGGGGTAAAACAGGCGTTAATCTGCCCGAAGGAAAAAATCTGGTCGGAGCTTTTTATCAACCGCAGCGTGTTGTCATTGATCTGGATTTTCTGAAAACACTGCCTGAACGGGAATTGTCGGCAGGGATGGCCGAGGTCATCAAATACGGTTTGATCCGGGATGCCGCGTTTTTTGAAGAGGTGGCCAAAGGACGTCCCACGGATCTCGCTCCCCTCATCAAACGCTGCGTGGAAATCAAAGCGGAAGTTGTGGCCGTTGATGAACGTGAAGAAAGTGGTTTGAGGGCCATTCTTAATTTTGGACACACTCTGGGGCATGCCATTGAACAGTCTGTTGGTTACGGCAAATTGCTCCATGGTGAAGCCATTTCAATTGGCATGGTGGCCGCCACCCTGCTTTCCGAGCGGAATTGCGGACTGTCCGAGGGAACAGTTTCACGGGTGCGGCTTGCATTGGAGGCCAACGGGCTCCCGGTTCATTACCCCGGATTGAGCTTTGAGCAACTGCAACCTGCTCTTTTGAGGGATAAAAAAACCACAGCCTACGGGATTCAGTGGGTGTTGATGCCTGAGATTGGAAGAACCGAATTGTGCAGTGACATCTCCGAGGCGGAGATCCGGCAGGTTCTGCAAAAAATAGTCTGAACAACGCGAACCTTTGCCTCCTGTAAAAACGATTTAAGGTGAGTAGGTGTCAGGCAGAGCTTCATCATGCTTTCCGAAATCCGTGCCCCACATGTCGTCGGGTGCGAGAGTCTGTTCGTATTTCAAAAGCTCCACATGCCCGTCGAAGAACAGGTAGTTGGCTTTGCCGTTGTGCCGGGTTTTGTCGAGAACTCCCGGCTCTATGCTGTCGCGGTCAGCCCGATGGGCACCGGTTCCGGCTGAGCCCAGTGTGCCTGTGGCGAGGATGGTTCGGGAGGCATTTTTCACCAGCAAGACGCTACAATTATCATAATACCAATTCATCCCGTAGGAGGGTTCAAAGGGATAATCGCGTTTTTTATGGGCGGGGCATTGAAAAATGGAGGTGTCCCCGCCGGTGTATGGCAGGAGCAATTCATCATATCCTGTACGCGGAGAGGCCGAGGGATAGAACCTTTGGGGAAGAATGTTGTCGTTGTTCTGCAGGTAAAGCTGGAAGGCCAGGCCGATCTGGCGGAGATTGCTGGAAGATTTGGCGGTATGGGCTCTGTTCAGGCCCATCCTGACTGCCGGAAAAAGAAGGGCAAGAAGCAGTGAAAGAATCAGTAGTGTGGCCAAAAGCTCGATCAGTGTGAAAGCTTGTCTTGTGGTTCTCACCATTTCCACAATACACAAGGAAAACCCTTTGGGGAGTTGAAAGAACTGGTGGCTCTCTTCACCGGAAGGAGATTCGTCATTTCATTCTTTGCGTTTGGGACGGCTTTTGTGTTAAACAATACGAATGACTCGAACGGAATGTTATCTTGTTATGAACAGCCTGAGGTTGATCGGGCCGATCCGTGTGCGCAAATTAAGGGAAGCGCTTGGATCGGTCGAGGCCGTTTTCAGTGAGCGCGGTTCGACCCTGGCCAGGATCGAAGGAATCGGGCAGGCTGCGGCGGATTCGTTGTCCGCATGGGAAAAGACTTTCGACTTACAGAAAGAACTCGACCAGATCAGGGAGTTGAACCTGCAGGTCGTGGATTGCGAGGATGAAGCCTACCCGGAACAACTGAAGGAAATCTATGATCCTCCGCTTGTGTTATACTATCGGGGGGATCTGGAGGCGGCCCGGAAGCGTTCCATTGCCGTGGTCGGCTCACGTAACACCACTTACTATGGTCTGGAGACCGCGAAAAAACTTTCCTATCAGATGGCTTATGCCGGACTGACCGTCGGCAGCGGGCTGGCCAGGGGCATTGACACGGCGGCTCATCAGGGAGCTCTTGCTGCCAAGGGACGGACTCTGGCGGTCATTGGTTCCTCGATGGATCTGGTTTATCCGCCGGAGAACCGTGCCCTCGCTGAAATGATTGCCGAGAAGGGCGGCGTGGTCATGTCGGAGTTCTGTCTGGGAACCCCGCCGGATAAGCAGACTTTTCCCATGCGTAACCGCATCGTCAGTGGCCTGAGCCGCGGGGTTTTGGTGGTGGAGGCCGGGGAAAAAAGCGGAGCATTGATCACTGCCCGCATGGCCTTGGACCAGGGCCGGCAGGTTTTTGCCATTCCGGGCCGGATCAACGATGCCAGCTCCAAGGGATGCCATCGCCTGATCAAGGAGGGGGCCAAGTTGGTCGAGGGGGTGGAGGACATTCTCCAAGAGTTCGAGTTTCTTTTTCCCACCTTGGAAAACGAACCCAGGCAAGCCTGGCCGGACGATTTGTCCGAGGAAGAGCTCCAATTGCTTAACGTCTTGGAGCTGAATGAAATCCATCTGGACGAAATCATCAGAAAATGCGGGTTGCCATCGGCCAAGGTCTCTTCTACCTTGCTTCGCTTGGAGATGCGGAAATTGATCCGGCAACTCCCAGGCAAATATTTTGTAAAGACCGATTAAAATGGGTAAAACGCTTGTCATAGCCGAGAAGCCTAGTGTTGCTGGCGACATCGCCAAAGTGCTGGGTAAGTTTAAGAAAGAGAAGGACTTCTACGAAAATGAGAAGTATGTTATCTCCTCGGCTGTAGGTCATCTTTTGGAAATTAAGGCCGCAGAAGGTTCCGAACCCAAGAAAGGGAAGTGGAACATCGACAATCTCCCTGTCATCCCGCCTCATTTCGATCTGTCCCCTATAGTGCGCAGTGAAGCCCGTTACAAAGTCCTGAAAAAACTCATCGCACGCAAAGACGTTGATGCCCTCATCAACGCCTGTGATGCCGGACGCGAAGGAGAACTGATTTTCCGTTATATCATACAGGCAGTGGGTTCGAAGAAACCGGTCAAACGGCTTTGGCTGCAGTCGATGACTCCCAACGCCATCAAGGAAGGATTTACCCATCTTCGTGATTCGGAGGAGATGCAACCCCTGGCTGATGCCGCCATCTGCCGTTCTGAAAGCGATTGGCTGGTTGGTATCAACGGCACCCGTGCCCTGACTTCATTCAATTCCAAAGGAGGCGGTTTCAACAAGACGACTGTTGGTCGTGTGCAGACCCCGACCCTGGCCATTATGGTCAAGCGTGAGGAACAGATCCGCCAATTCCAGACCCGTCCCTACTGGGAAGTCCATGGCCGTTTTGAGGCCGCTGCGGGTGAGTACACCGGACGTTGGTTTGACGAATCCTTCAAAAAGACCGAAGTCAAAGAAGGTGCTGTCGACGACAAAAAAGATGACAAAGCAGAACGGCTTTGGGATCTGAAGACTGCGGAAAGAATTATCGTCGAATGTGAAGGCAGGCCCGGCATCGTCGAAGAAAAGAGCAAACCCGCGACCCAGCTTTCGCCTCTTCTTTTTGACCTGACTTCCCTCCAGCGCGAAGCCAACTCGAAATTCGGTTTTCCGGCAAGAATGACCTTGTCCATTGCCCAGTCCCTTTATGAAAAACACAAGGCACTGACCTATCCCAGGACGGACAGCCGCTATTTGCCGGAAGATTACCTGAGCACCGTTATTGGTGTTCTGAAAAATCTGGGCAGCACCGGATACAAACCCTACGCCAACAAGATTCTGCAGGAAGCCTGGGTCAAGCCGAGCAAGCGTATTTTCAACAACGCCAAAGTCTCGGATCACTTTGCCATCACCCCCACCCAGGAAGTGCCCGGCAACCTGAGTGAAACCGAACAGAAAATTTACGACCTGGTCACGAAACGTTTCCTGGCGGTCTTCTATCCGGCGGCGGTATTTGAAGTCACCACCCGTATCACACGCGTGAAGGATCATGCCTTCAAAAGTGAAGGAAAAGTCCTGAAAGATCCGGGCTGGCTCGCGATCTATGGACGCGAAGAACAGAATCCTGATGATGATAGCACGCCGTCTCTGGTGGCCGTGAAGGAAGGCGAAAAAGTTGATACCAAGGAATTGGTGCTCATCGCCGAAATGACCAGGCCTCCTGCCCGCTTTTCTGAAGCAACGCTTCTTTCCGCGATGGAAGGAGCGGGCAAGCTGGTGGAAGATGAAGAACTCCGGGACGCCATGTCCGCCCGAGGTCTGGGCACTCCTGCGACACGCGCCGCCATCATTGAAAATTTAATCGGTGAAAGATACATCGACCGTCTGGGCCGCGAACTCAAACCCACGACCAAAGCCTTTGACCTGATGGAAACCTTGGATGTCATCAAAATTCCTGCCCTGTCCTCTGCAGAGCTTACAGGCGAGTGGGAATACAAGCTGAAGCTGATCGAGCAGAAGAAATTCACCCGTTCCGAATTTATGCGGGAAATCGAGGACATGACCCGTGATGTCATCGAGCGTATCCGCAAGGGCGGCGATCCGGCCGAAGTTTTCCTGCATGAAACCGAGTTAGTCGATCCTTTTTCCCATCAAAGAATGATCAAGACCCTGAAAGATTTCCGCACCCGCGACGGTTCCTTCTCCGTGGCCAAAAACATTGCAGGCCGCGTCATGTCCGTAGAAGAGGTCAAAGAGTTGCTCGAAAAACGTATTGTCGGTCCTCTCGATGATTTCAAAAGCCGTATGGGACGTTCCTTCAGCGCTTTTGTCAAACTCGGTGATGACAAGGATGTCAGTCTCGACTGGGGAAATTCCGAATCGGAAGAAGCCCCGAATTTCGACGGTCAGGAACCCTTGGGAATCTGTCCTGCCACCAAGCGCCGTGTTTTTGAGGCTCCCAACGCGTATGTGACCGAGCCTGAGCAGAAAAAAGAAGGCGGAGAAACTATTTCCGAACCAGAAGTAGATGAAAAAGCGGAACAGCCGAAGAAGGGCAAAGGCAAAAAGGGTGAAACTGCCAAGGCTGGGAATCCCGAGAGAAAAAAAGGTTTCCGCATGTCCAAGAAAATTCTGGACCAGGAAATCAGCCGCGAACAGGTCATTAAATTATTGAGCCAGCGCAAAACGGATCTCATGACCGCCTTCGTCAGCAAGAAGACACGTCGTCCTTTCAAGGCTTACCTTATCCTTAAAGACGATGGAACGACCGCATTTGAATTTCCTCCCCGCGAAGCCAGGGTATCCAAGGAAAAAAGGCCGAAGGGCAAAGCCCAAAAAGCGTTCAAAGCCAAAGCAGATGCGGCAGAGGAAACTGGGGCAGAATAGTTTGTGCCGGGCAGCTGCAGCTGCGGCCTCTGAGGCGCGAGGATGGGGACCGAGGTTCGGAGACCTCGGCTACAACGGGGAATTTCTTTATTCGCAGGAACTTTTCTAGAAAAAATTACTGGATGTGTTTTTCTGATATGAATAAGGAGCCCAACCGAGGACACTTGAGGAGACTTCCCCGGATTTGGAGGAATTCTCCTCTCTTTTTTGTCACGTCCTGCACCTTTGACCGAAAGCCTATCCTCGCCAATCAGATATGTTTTCAGATTGTTTCAGAATCCCTTAAAAAGTCTGAAGAGCTGTACGGCTGGAAAGTAGGCTGTTATGTGTTGATGCCAAACCATCTTCATTTTTTCTGTGGTCCGTGCCACGCGGCAATGCCCCTTTCAGTCTTTATGGGCTCCTGGAAACGATTCACATCCAATCAAATTTCCGAGAGGCTTGGAATTGACGCTCCTATCTGGCAAAAAGAGTTTTTTGATCATCTTTTACGTTCCGAAGAATCAACGGCTCAAAAATGGGATTATGTGCGCATGAATCCGGTTCGGGCGGGATTGACTGATAAATGGGAAGATTGGCCTTACAGGGGCGAGATCAATTCCCTATAGCGGGCTTTCTGTTGGAGTCGCGACCTCCGAGTCGCGGGGGGTGGGAACCGAGGTTCGGAGACCTCGGCTACAACGGGGAATTTGAGATGTAGCCGCGACCTCCGAGTCGCGGGGGATGGGGACCGAGATTCGGAGACCTCGGCTACAACGGGGAATTTGAGATGTAGCCGCGACCTCCGAGTCGCGGGGGGTGGGAACCGAGGTTCGGAGACCTCGGCTACAACGGGGAGTCTGAGATGTAGCCGCGACCTCCGAGTCGCGGGGGATGGGGACCGAGGTTCGGAGACCTCGGCTACAACGGGGAATTTGAGATGTAGCCGCGACCT
>Ga0209591_10000264_pt1 | contig 69165 bp, 39 predicted proteins | sample MAT01_FD_187207 | JGI IMG/M metagenome (GOLD analysis project Ga0209591, IMG submission 187207) | Freshwater microbial communities from Lake Fryxell liftoff mats and glacier meltwater in Antarctica - MAT-01 (SPAdes) (version 2) | ecosystem: Environmental > Aquatic > Freshwater > Ice > Liftoff...
GAGCTTCGGCAACCACAGGAGCTTCGGCAACCACAGGAGCTTCGGCAACCACAGGAGCTTCGGCAACCACAGGAGCTTCGGCAACCACAGGAGCTTCGGCAACCACAGGAGCTTCGGCTGCGGCCTTGGCGGCTGCGGCACGTGATTTGTCGCGGTCTGAGCGATGTTTCTTCAGGCGATCGTAGCGGGCCTTTGAAACTTCCTGGTGGGTAACAATGGCAGCTTCGATCTCTTCTTCGGTCTTGCCTTTAAAAGCAAGGTGGCGGCGAAGCAGGACGCCTTCGCGACTAAAGATCTGGTTGACGATGTCGGTTGGCTGGGCGCCAACGCTAAGCCAGTAGAGAGCACGAGGAACATCGAGAACAACGTTCTTCGGCGTAGTCATTGGGTCGAGATATCCAACCCGTTCAAGAGCAGCGCCGTCGCGACGAGCTCTTCCGTCGATCGCAACGATGTCATAGAAGGGATGCTTCTTACGACCGCGGCGACGCAAGCGGAGTTTTACCATGATGTCTCCTTATGGGACGTAGTGGTGTTAAAAAATGGAAACTATCGGCGCAATGTGAGGGGGGATTGTTGTTGGCGACCATTCATCATGTTCGCCATTTTCCCCTTCGTCATATTCCGCATCATCTTCTGCATGTCTTCAAACTGTTTGATCAGGCGATTCACATCCTGAATGGATGTTCCACTGCCTGTGGCAATTCTTTTACGCCGGCTACCATTGAGAACGCGCGGATTGCCACGTTCTTCCTTCGTCATCGAGAGAATGATTGCTTCAACGCGTCCAAATGCTTTGTCGTCTATTTGTACATCACGCATTGCCCGATCTACCCCAGGAATCATTCCGAGAAGGTCGCGTAGCGATCCCATCTTTTTGATAACCTTCATCTGATCGAGAAAGTCCTCAAACGTAAACTGGTTTTTCTTGAGCTTTTCTTCGAGACGTTCAGCTTCTTTGTCGTCAATCTGTGCCTGTGCCTTCTCAACAAGAGTTACGATATCTCCCATGCCGAGAATGCGCGAGGCAATACGCTCTGGGTAGAACGGCTCTAGAGCATCGATCTTCTCACCAGTACCAACAAACTTGATTGGCTTGCCAACCACAGCACGGATCGAGAGAGCAGCACCACCACGGGTATCGCCATCAAGCTTGGTAAGAACTACGCCTGTGAGTTCAAGCCGCTCGTGAAAGGCTTGGGCCGTGTTTACGGCGTCTTGACCCGTCATCGCATCACAAACAAAGAGGATCTCGTGTGGCTTAAGAAGCGCCTTGAGGTCGGCTACTTCCTGCATCATCTCTTCGTCGATTGTTAATCGACCAGCAGTATCTACAATAACAACATCGCGTCCGTATTTCTTTGCGTAGACCAGCGCTTCTGATGCAATCTGAGCTGGACTAGCGTCTTCCTTTGAAAACACAGGGAGGGACATGGCCTGACCGAACGTGCGGAGTTGATCAACAGCGGCTGGACGGTAGATGTCGCATGCTACAAGAAGGGGCTGACGGCCTTTTTTCTTGAGACTGTGCGCAAGTTTGCCGCAGAACGTTGTCTTTCCTGAACCTTGCAATCCAGCCACCATAATTACCGTTGGTGCCTGAGGCGCCATCACAAGATCGGTCTTTGAAGACCCCATCAGAGTTACGAGTTGGTCATGAATCAGCTTGATCATCAACTGACCAGGCAACACGTTTCCTTTGACCTCGAGGCCGAGCGACTTTTCCTTTACATCCTCAATGAATTTCTTAACAACGTTGAAGTTTACGTCGGCGTCAAGAAGTGCACGACGCACTTCACCCAAGGCTTCATTCACGTTGTCTTCAGTCAGTTTGTTCTGACCGCGAATGGCCTTGAGGGCGTAGTCGAGTTTATCGCTTAGGGATTCAAACATTGTAGCTTTTATAGAGCCTCAAAGATACGAATCATCTGCTTACTACAAGCCCCTTAGAGCCTATAACCGTACCATTGGCCGAGACAACCCGCACCCGATAGCTGCCACTCGCCACTGCTGAAAGTGGCATCAGACCGTTATAGATGGCGCCTTCGTGCGTCAAACGGACGGTTGCGAGCACATTTCCGGTTATTCCGACCAATTCAGCCGTCCAATCTTCGCCATAGCCGTCTTGTGCGGGAACGGAGAGGAAGAACTCTTCACGGACGGGATTTGGCCCCATGATCCACGCAGAAGTTGGTTTTGCGTCTTCATTAACCGACGTCGCACTGGGATCTACTTCTATGAGACTTGAGTTAACGGTTCCATTTGTTTCAACGAGTATCAGCTTGAAAGCGGGCACTTTCATGTTTGAATCTGGCAGGCTGAAGCCAACAGCAAGTACGAGGAACGCTTTGTTCACGCCGCGTAAATCGCAAGCGTATCCTTTGACCTTTATGTTTGCAGAATCTAAAACCCAGAGAGTATCCATAGCAGGCGTAATGAGCGTGTATTCCGGTCCGACGTCCGTATACCCAAGTCTTGACCCAAACACCACCGAGTTGTTGGCAATAGTTATGCGCTTAGAGTCTGTACTGAAATGTCCAACTCGTATTGCAGTCTTGTTTGTTTCTGGAGACTGCTCAAGAGCACCTTCGTTTACGGAGATGTTGAGCACGATATCCCTTCCATCAGGATTGCGCGTGAATTTGGAGCTGTCTACAACACCTGTAGCAATAAGACTATAGGAGCGTCCTGGACGGAGGGGAGCTATCTGAACAGTACGAATTGTGTCCTTATATGCCGTAGATGTTGCCGGCGCAAAGCCAATAACAATAGGTGTATTTGCAGGGAGCAACGAATACCCAGTGGCCTTGCTATACGAAACATTTTCAAATGCCTTTGCCCCGTTAATCCAAATATCCACGGTTGTAAGCGCCGGGTCTGCTGCAACGTGCACCAGTTGTACTTTGCTTGTTTGCGAACCAGCGAGAAGGGGCGATTTGACAACATTCCCATTTTCGAGCACAGACAACAATGATAAAGTGTCCGTGCTTGCGGCATTGTCATTTGGTGTTTTGAAGCCAGATAGGACACTCACCACAACCGCACTGCTGAGACTAGCGATATCTACACTGAACGAGGCGAGAATTTTAGTCTTATCGTTCTTCTTTGTGAAATCAATTGTAGATGTTTTGTTCTCTGCAGCAAACGGCGTGGTTGTATTGTCTAAGAAGGCGAGACCAAGTGCTGCTGCCTTCGTTCCTCCACGAATCCAAAAATCACCTACTTCTAGGTCTGTGCAGCCATGTGCAAAGTACATACCTGTCTTATTCGGGTCTACCACTGACCCATCAACTGCAAATGATTTAATCGCAAGTTTCGTGCTCTTCCCATCTGGATTAACTACGTATGATGCTGGTGTTTTTACACCATAGGCAATAACCATGTAGCCTTTGTCTGGTGAAGGCGTGAACTTGTGCTCGACTATGGCCTCGCTAGCATTGAAACTTCCACCAGGGGCAAGGGCAAATGATACCTCGAGATCGCCAAAAATGGCAATAGAGTTAAGATTGTTCGCTTTCTGAAAGTCTAGGCCATCAATTTTCGTAGTAGAACCTGCCTGAGTAACATAAATGTCAGCCACACGCAACGTGGGCTCTGGGCTATTGTGCAGGAACGTAACCAGGGACAATTGCGCCGTTGACGGCACAACCACGAGGATGAATGTTGCCAGCAGGGAAAGTAGGCGAGACGTCATTATTTGCTCCGATGTTCAATACAATGCAAGTAGTTCAGGGATATCATCATGAGTGCCAATTGGGCAGAAAGTTTCAAGATACGGCATATGGGTATGCAACACGATGGGCATCTGCTAGCGAATGTAGGGCTTCATGAACGGGTACTACGCGCACAGTACAGCCGTTCATACCGCTATTGCCACACTCGTAGGCCCCTTCAAATACCGTTGTTTGGCCTTCTACCCGGGCCATCGTCATCGGTGCGGTATGTGCTGGACGGATTTCTCCCTTTGAATCCACGGCTCCGTAGACTACCTGGACCAGAACAGCCGACTCAGGAATAGGCCCTAGATCTATGTGAGCCGAAACGTGGATTTTCTTGCCAACATTGGCATGTGAAGCGCCATGAACCACAACATTTGAAATCCGAACAGCTCCCCAATTGGCATCAATGGCATCTGTAAACGCCACGAGACTGTGGGCGAGTTTTCCATTTTCTGCCGTCATTGCCGTATACCGTGCCATAGCGGGTACATATGCCTTTAGTGCGTAGTCTCGCACCATTCGTTGGGCTGCAAATCTCCACGCATTGGTTTTGATGCTGTGTTTCATCATATCCACCCAACCGTCAGGCACGCGTCCAGCGCCAACGTCGTAAAACAGCGGAACGATGGCATGTTCGAGTACATCGTAGAGCGTAATGCTATCTGCTTGGTCTTGCTCTTCGGGGTCAAACACCTCGCCCCTTCCAATTGCCCAGCCATTTTTCCCGTCGTAGCCCTCGGCCCACCAACCATCGAGAATTGAACAATGGAGAACGCCATTGATGGCCGCCTTCATGCCAGACGTGCCGGAGGCTTCATGGGGACGGCGTGGTGTATTGAGCCAAACATCGCACCCACGCACCATTGCGCGGGCCGTATCCATATCGTAATCTTCCAAGAACACCATCCGTTTCTGAAGATGATGGTCCTTGATTAACTGATGAACATTCTGGATGAGCTCTTTTCCCTGAGTATCTTTTGGATGTGCCTTCCCAGCAAGAACAATTTGTACGGGGCGGTCTGCATCAAGAACAATGCGGCTGAGCCTGGCCATGTCTCGCATCAAAAGATCGGCTCGTTTGTACGAAGCAAAACGTCGCGCAAAACCAATCGTAAGTGTGTCTGGATCGAGACACTCACTAATGGTAGAAAGCTGTTCTTGCGTTAAAGAGGCGTGATGTTTGTCAAGAATGTGTTGGCGCGCACCAAGTACCAAACGATCTCGCCTGCGCTGATGAACGCGCCAAAGTTCGATATTTGGAATCGAATCAACTTCGGTCCATGCAGACTCGTTCCACGGCTCAGTGCGCCAATATGTGCCGAGATATCTGTCGAAGAGTTCTGCAAGTTCAGGTGCAACCCACGTAGACGTGTGAACACCATTGACGATGCCTTCGATAGGAACTTCCTCAAGTGAGAATTCGCTCCACACATCGCGCCACATCTCGCGAGCAACCTCGCCGTGGAGTGCGCTTACGCCGTTGCGGAAAGACGAGCCACGCAGGCCAAGAACGGTCATCGAAAACCCGTCGGCAGTTGTTGCCTCGCCTTTAGATCCTAGTGCAAGGAATGCCGCCCAAGATAGCCCCATACCTTCTACATAACTCTTGAAGAACGGCTCAAGCGTTGCATGTTGAAACACTTCATTGCCTGCTGGTACGGGCGTATGAGTTGTAAAGACACTGCTTGACTGCGTCATCGTCCAGGCTTCACGGAATGTAATCTTAAACTGCGACATGAATTGACGTGTTCGCTCAAGCATGAAGAACGCAGCATGTCCTTCATTAACGTGGCAAACGCTGGGGTCAATACCCAAAGCACGTAAGGCACGAATGCCACCAATGCCAAGCATGATTTCCTGCATGATGCGGTTCTCTACACTGCCGCCGTAGAGTCTGTCTGTTACATCGCGCAGTGCTTGTTCAGAGTTCTGAGGAACGTTTGTATCGAGAAGGTAGAGCGGAATCCTGCCTACATTGAGCTTCCAAATTTGGGCATAACATGTTCCAAGAGGTAAATCAACGCTGATGAGAAGGGGCGAGCCCGATCCATCGGTTACAGGAGTAAGAGGCAATGAAAAGAAGTCCACTTCCTGGTACTGCTCATTCTGCCAACCATTCTCAGTTAGGTACTGACGGAAGTAGCCCTCTTGATAGAGAAGTCCTACTCCTACGAGTGGCAGGCCAAGGTCGCTTGCACTCTTTAGATGATCGCCGGCTAACACACCAAGACCTCCAGAATAGGTCTTAAAACTTTCATGTATGCCAAATTCAGCACAGAAGTAAGCGATGTATGATGCTGGCGGAACTTCGAGGGACGAATACCATCCGCGCGATTCCATGTACGAGCGAAACTTTTGCAGTACGGAACTGGCCTCATTGACAAATTCAGGGCGTTTCGCCAAATAGTGCAGTCGTTCTTGCGAGAGTCTACCAAGCATCGCAACCGGGTTGTGGCGCACCTTGTCCCAAATCTGTGGGTCGAGACGTCTAAATAAATCAATAGCATCCGAATTCCAGCACCACCAATAGTTATAGGCAAGCTCCTTCAAAGGTAGAAGCTCTGATGGGATTGTGGGGGAGACAACAAATGTTGAGACCGGACGCATGGATGACGATCGAACTATGGGTAATTATTTCACGATACAAAGGTAGCGAATGACGGAAACACGCAAAGACTCCCGCTTCGCGGGATTACGGCATCGTCGCTCCCGATAGGGTGACTTGAGTATCTTGAGCGATGACTTGCACCCCAGACACCCACAACATTCTGCTTGCAAGGCAGATATTGGCCGCGGGAGGCGTGGTGGGGATGCCAACGGAGACGGTGTATGGCTTGGCTGCGCGTATCGATAGTGAGGATGGTCTCGATAGGATATTCTCTCTCAAAGGTCGTCCCTCGGACAACCCACTTATTATTCACGTGTCAACGATTGAACAGGCAAAGGAGCTCTCTGATAGCTCAGCCCATGTTCTCATCGATCTGGTGGGTAGCGCTTTGTGGCCCGGGCCTCTAACGATTGTTGTGCAGAAGTCGGAAATGGTTTCGCAAAGGATATCCGGTGGACTCAACACCGTGGCCATCAGAATGCCGAGCCACCCGGCGGCACTGGCCCTGATACAGGCCTGTGCATGCCCCTTAGCAGCTCCAAGTGCAAATACATCGGGTGGGCCCAGTGCCACCATTGCGCAGCACGTTGTGGATGATTTTGGCCAAGATGTTATGGTCCTTGATGGTGGAGCTTGTGATGTAGGGATAGAAAGCACGGTTGTGAGATTGTTAACGGATTCATGCGTAATCCTTCGTCCTGGGGCCACTTCACGTGAAACACTGGCTTCTGTTACGGGGCTCCTAGTGATTGATGCTGGAAACGAGGTAGACCTTATGGCATCGCCAGGTACGCGTTACCGCCATTACGCACCTCGGGCAGCCATCGTGATGGTCTCGGCTGTAGAGGACCTCCACAAGATTCCGTACCCTGATGCTGATCGGATAATGATTCTGGCCCAACCTGAACTTGCCGAAACGCTTGTTCGAGTGTTTCCAGGTGCTGTGTGTGGGTCGCTAACCCAACATGATCTTTATGCCGAATTGCGCCGGGCCGACGATTTGGATGTTGAGTGCATTGTGGTACTTTGTGATTTGGGAGTACGCAGTAACGAGGCGCTAATGGACCGGCTATGTAAGGCCGCCTCACTTGGGAAACACAAGGACGCTGGGACATGATTTCTACTACAGTTCGAGTGATGAATAGAGCTGGGTTGCATACCAGACCAGCAGCAATGTTGGTGAAGGTGGCTGCTCAATATTCATCAGAAATCTACCTGATACGAGACGGATTTAACATAAACGCTAAGAGCATTATTGGTGTGATGACGCTTGCCGCCGAACAAGGATGCGAACTCGGACTTATCGCAGAAGGGGCAGACGAGACGGCTGCTGCCAACGCTATTGAAACGTTATTCTCTGATGGATTTGGTGAGCAGATGTGACCGACGCTTTTGTACCATATGGACTAAGGATTTTAAAGGGTATTCCGGCCTCGCCTGGAATTGCTATTGGGCGTGCTTTTGTACTAAGTAGTGATAGCCCAAGCTTGCAGCCAGATGTGTTAACGCTCGAAGAAGTGCCTGTTGAGCTCGAACGTTTCAGGATAGCTCAGGAGGCCACAACTGTTGAGCTCATGAATGCAATTGAGCTTGCAAGACTTGAATCAAGCACGGTGAGCTCAATCCTCGAGTCTTACCTCATGATTGCCAGCGACCCGATAATGACCAACGCCATCATGGGGCGCATAACAACTGGAACTCCAGCAGAAACAGCCGTCCTTAGCGAATTTGATATTCATAAGACCGTGCTGTACAATGCTCGCGATCCACTTCTGCGCGAACGTGTTCAGGACTTTGAGCACGTGATGGAACGGATGATTGCAGCACTTCGCAATCGCACACTGTCTCATGAACAAGCAATCGATAGCGTAGTTGTGTCGGGTTCGATTACTCCACAGGATATGCTGTTCTTTAAGCAACTGAGAACCTTAGGATACGTCACCGAAATCGGTGGTATTAATTCCCACTCGTGTATCCTGGCTCGCGACTTCGGCATCCCAGCCGTGATTGGTCTTCGTAACGCTACCGAGATGATCCAAACCGATATGACGGTGATCGTTGATGGGTATGCAGGACTCCTCATCGTTGAGCCAGACCAAGCAACACTTGCAGAATACACGTCAAAGCAAAAACAAGCGGCTGAGTATCGAGACAGACTGGGCTCACTTGTAGGTGAACCAACCGTAACCCGCGATGGTGTTGAAATTGTTTTGAAGGCCAACATCGATTCACCAGACCAGGTGGACGCTGCAATCATGTCCGGCTGCGAGGGTATAGGGCTCGTTCGCACCGAGATGCTGCTTGTGCAGAAAGGTAGATATCCAAGTGTTGCAGAGCAGACATCATGGTACAGAGATATTGTAGAACGCGCCTACCCGCTGCCAGTTACCTTCAGAGCATTTGACGTAGGGAGCGACAAATTCCGTGAGGGTATCCCACACCATGAAGAAAACCCTGCACTGGGCTTACGAGGGATAAGGTTCCTGCTGTATCGCCCGGATATTTTTGAAAATCAAATCTCTGCGATTCTGAGAGCTTCTGCTCATCGAAACGTCCGCCTGATGATTCCAATGGTTTCTACCTTGGAGGAACTCGATGAAGCTAAACTCCTCATCGAGAAGTGTAAGGAAAAACTTCGTGCCGAAGGTGCTGATTTTGATCCAGCGATGGCTATTGGAGTAATGATAGAAACGCCCGCTGCAGCCCTTATGGCAGACGCAATAGCCCCGCGTGTAGACTTTCTTTCGATCGGCACAAATGACCTTGCTCAGTACACACTTGCAACAGACAGGACCAATGAACTTGTTGCCGACATTTTTGATGCCATGCATCCGGCTGTTTTACGTCTGATTACCATGACCGTTAACGCAGCGCATAATGCAGGCATTACCGCAAGTGTTTGTGGTGAGATGGCTGGGCACTCGGCTGCCACAGAAATGCTCGTTGGAATTGGAATCACCGAACTGAGTGTGTCTCCGCCGTTGTTGCTCGAACTCAAGCACCGAATACGTTCTGCGATCTATACAGATTGTCAGGTTCTTGTAAAACGTATGGCCAAATGCTCAACCACTACCGAGGTCTACGCCGTTCTGGGTGGCCCCTTATGAACGGACTTCTGTGTGGCATAACACTGCTCGCATGTGGATTTGTTGTGGCGGCTGGGCAGAACGCGGCTGCTCCATTAACCATACGCTCAATCACGATAGACCGCCGCGACATTTTTGACAACATATCCAACGACTGGTTCTTTGCTGCTGCTGTGCTCAATGCCTTACACACCACAACAAAACAGTATATCGTTGAAGATGAGTTGTTGTTTGAAGAAGACGATGATCTCGACACCACGGCCCTCCTAGAAACCGAACGAATCCTGCGGCGCATCGCCATTTTCTCAAACGTGCGTGTTACATACAAGCAGGTTGGAATGGACAGCGCAGACATAACGGTCTTAACGCAAGATCGTTGGTCGCTCCGGCCCGCCGTCCTCTTCGGCACTGGAGGTGGAATCACGAATATCGGTGGCAAACTCGAAGACGTAAATCTCTTTGGTACAGCAACACAGGCAATGGTCTATGGACTCTATCGCACAGAGAACAATATTGGTTGGGAAGGTATGGCGCAGATAACACAGCGCCGACTGTTTCGCAGCGAAGTAAATCTTGTTGCCGCATTAAAAGCAAATAGTGTACGTACGGATCAAACGTTGCAATTCATAAAACCGTATCGTACGATGTCTACCCCATGGGCTTTTGGCCTTGGTGTGTCAAATGCATTTGGCAGCGACTTTTATTACGACCAAGGAAGTTCTGCGCCTTTGTTATTGCCTTTTCACGATCGTGAAATCAAAGGATGGATCTCGCAAGCATCAGGAGAGGGAGACCAATTGTTTACCAGTGCGAGCATCCGGCTCTCGGACGTAAGCAGGGGAGTGGCCTCGTCGAGGCAGGCCTTTGATAATACAGGTCATTTTCTTGTGTCGTTCTCTTCGATCTCTCAAAAATTTCAGCGAAGTCAGTTCCTAAATGGCTACGAAACGGAAGATGTGCAAGAGGGGGCTTGGGGCTCTGCTATTATAGGAAGAGTCTTCTCTCTTGGTAATGGTGGTCAAACGATGTGGTACCTCGGAGGTGTTGCCGAGCAATCGAGGTATGTTGCAAAGGACCTTTACCTGTTCGGTCACGCAGGGGCAGGCACGGGTTTCGGTGGCAACAAGGCCCTGTATACGTATCTCGAGATTTCGGGTCTCGGACATTGGCGCGCATCCAACAATTTTGTGGTTGCTGCCCGAGTGAATTCACAGACGGCTTGGAACTGGAGTGCATTCCGCCAGCTCATTCTCGATTTTGAATCTGGCATGCGTGGTTATGCGGCCAACGGATTGAGTGGCGATAACCGAATTATTGCCAATACCGAATTGCGCTGGTTCCCGGGTTGGAAGGCCTGGATTTTTGGCGTTAGTGGTGTGGCCTTCTACGATGTTGGTACGGTATGGAACCAAGGTGTTGGCGTACAGAAGGCGCAATTCCACAACGCCGTTGGTTTGGGCTTCCGGCTGCATAACCTTAAGGCATCGGGCTCCGACGCTGTTTTCCGTTTTGACTTTGCCTACAACATGGACACGCACAATTTTTCTGGCTTGATCTTTACCGTCAGCCAACTCTTCTCTGCCTTTGGTTCGCATCAATACCGTGCACCCGATGTGCTCGGAAATGATCTAGACTTGCAGTAAAACACGAGGGGTGCAATGGACCTTGCTTCAACCATCGATCATACGCTGTTACGGCCAGATAGCACAGCACAACAGGTAGACGTGCTCTGTGCGGAAGCTATTCAATACGGATTTGCAAGTGTATGCATTCTGCCTTGGCACGTGACACGAGCGGCTGGGGTCCTTTCTGGAACCGATATCCCTGTGTGTACCGTTGTTGGTTTTCCTCTTGGTGCTCATACAACTGCCATCAAGGTGCTAGAAACACTTGATGCAATTGAACGAGGTGCTAGAGAGATCGATATGGTTGCTTCTATTACTGCGCTCAAGAGTGGACTTTTCAACGACGTCCTATCTGATATACGTGCCGTAGCAGATGCGTGTCATGATCGCGGCGCGTTGATAAAAGTTATCATCGAAACATGTCTTCTATCGGACAACGAGAAGAAGCGTATGTGTGCTATTGTTACCCAGGCAGGTGCCGACTACATCAAGACTTCTACGGGCTTTTCAACTGGTGGAGCAATACTCGAGGATGTTCGGTTGCTGCGGGCAAACGTTGCGCCATCTGTTCTCGTGAAGGCCAGCGGTGGAATACGAGATCGAGTTACTGCGTTAGCAATGATTGAAGCAGGTGCAGCCCGCCTCGGAACAAGCAACGGCGTCCTAATTACATCGGAAGAGATAACGAAATGACACCTTACTGAGGCAAGACTCATATGAATCGTTCTGTTCGAATCATTACAAACTCCATGATCACGAGTGTTGGCCCGCTCGTAGTTGCACAACCGCTCCCGGTACATGCACTTCGGAATGCAGATCCATTTCTGTTGCTTCATCATGCTGGTCCTCAATCTTTTGACCCACATGGTGAGGCACATCGCATTGAGCCCCATCCTCATCGCGGATTCGAACCAGTAACGTTTGTGTACAAAGGGGGCGTGCTCCATCGTGACTCACTCGGCAATGAAGGATCCATTGGCACAGGTGAGGTGCAGTGGATTACGAGTGGACGTGGTATTGTCCACAGTGAAGGGCCCACTCCGGAAATTCAGCAACGTGGCGAGGAAGTAGAACTCATACAGTTGTGGGTGAATCTTCCTGCTGCTCAAAAGATGATCGAACCCGCATATCAAGAATTGCGGAGAGCCAATATCCCCCGCGTTACCCTACTTAATGGATCTCTCACTCTTGACATTGTAGCTGGCACGTATGATGGCGTCAGAGGTCCAGCATCTACACATAGCCCAATGATTGCGGCAATGGGTTGTTTCACCCAAGGTAAAAGAGGAACTATTACCTCTTCTTCCCTTGAGCAGGTTCTGATATACGTGCTCAACGGATCAATCAAAATCAACAACGAACACGTTGTTGATAGGCACTCGCTTGTAGCGTTTGATGCCGAGGGCGACGCGATTGAAATTGAAACGCTATGTAGTGGCTCGCTGTTGTTCTTGGCCGGCGAACCATTGAATGAACCAATTGTGATGCACGGACCATTTGTGATGAACACGGATGATGAACTCCGTGCCGCCTTTCGTGACTATGCCGAAGGCAAAATGGGGATTCTGGCTAGCTAACGTTATTCGATGTAGAGCGGCAAACTGCGTTGTTCCCCAGCAATTGTAATACGAAGCATGTACATTCCGCCAGCGAGAGTGCTTACGTCTGCTGTAAACTCTCTACGGAGGATTGTAGTGATGTTTAGAATGTGTCTGCCAGTAACATCTACCACGTCCAGTACAACTGGATACGATCTGTCTTCGTCAACCCTAACCACAAGTGTTTCGCGCGCGGGAAGGGGCGATATGGTAATTGCACCTAGGCCGTTAAACGAAATGGTGCGGATGTTCCTGCCGGCACACGGATCATCTACGGAAATCGTACCGTCGTCGTAATCAATGTTGCATTCCTGATTTGTCCACAGAAATCCGGGCGCACGCCTGAACAACAAGTCCGTGCGAGAAATAAACGTCAGTAGAGATGTTACTGGAATCAATGCAAGAGTATCAGAGCCGTCCCACCTGCCCGTGATGTGTATCACAAATTCGTCGTCATCACGCTCTACCAACCACGATGCACGTCCGTCCTGACCAGCCACAACACTGAGCTCCTTTGCTTTCCAACGTACGCTAATTGTGAACGTATCCAACAGCGAACTGTCAATCTGTGGCCGCCCCACAAGTAACACGGGCACGGTGTCGAGCGTGCCGATACGTGATACGATGTCAGGAATAGCAACCTTTGTTACAGCGATTGCTTCGGCTTGTAGTTGGGTATACAGAACTCCCACACACGGTGCATCAATAGCTACAACAATACTATCGTTGTGGATGCCAAATATCTGACGCAATTCAACATCGGCCGTTAGTAGTCCTCCAGGAGGCAACGTACATGGCAAAGGCGGCGTTGTTCGAAGCAACGTGTAAGGGGCAGATGGGGTAGACACTGAAGCAATCTGCACATCGGCAGTGCCAGTGTTTCTGTAAATCGCTTGCAATGTTTGCCGTCTGCCAATTACGGGCTCGGTATAGACAAGTATTGGAGTCCCCTCAAAACGTACATTGACGGCACTACCGCGTATCGTAACGGTGATGGATGTGTCACACGGCAAGAACCGGACGGTGAGAACAATATCGTACGGCCCAACTAGCGTAGGCAAAACATTCACGCGTGCAATCTGATTTCCAACGAATGAGATACCGGGCACTAGATCCGTTGTTGCTGGACCCGAGATTGCAACTTCACTTACGACCCACGTTGTTGTGTCTGCAGATGTAAATGCAACGTCAACATCCGTTCTTGTGTTTTTACAGAGGATTAAGGTACTTACGTCAATAGCACTCAGCGCTCCGATACGTGGTGACATCATCACGCCATCAACATCCATCCATAACGTATCAACACATGCCCCATATCGAAGTACAAAGCCTAGTCTGCCAGAAGTGATACCGTTTGAAGGTGTCCACCGCAACTGAATGGGTACGCTGACGCCTGCTGTAGTGCGGAAATTCTTGGTCGAGAGTACTCGTACCGTTCCTTGTTCAACGATATCCAATACTTCTACGGAATTGTTACCAAATAGCACCTGCACTGTTGAATCGCGGATTGACGCAGTACAACCGATGACAGGTGTCATCGTTACTGCTTGCGGAACGATCTCAAAATTCTGCAGGTTTCTACGGATCACTATGTTGGCAGAAACAACTGTATCGCAGGGCGATACAGTTGCTTGGATGGTGGCAGTTGTTGTACCACTTGTACCAGGAGCAAAAGGCACAAAAACGCCGATGCGAACCCTATCTCCAGGCTGCATGACGATTGGCACCGGCTTGGCCAACGAAATTGTTACGCCTGCTAGGGGGCAGGAGACATTCGTGATAGTTGCATTGGACGCGGAGTTGTTGAAGATCCAAATGGCAGTATCAATTCCAGCCATGAGCGAGCAAGGGGCGAGCGTTGTGTCAACAGACTCGAACTTCATCTTCAATCCGGTATTTACATTTACCTTTACGGAGTCCTTTGAAGTACAGCCACTACCATCAGTAATGCTTACAACGTAGGTCTGCGAGGTAGACGCAGCCACGGAAACATCTGCGCGTGTACTGATAACGGCACCGTCTCCCTGCGTCCATTGTATACGTGTAAACGTTCCTGTTGTTTTTGCACGAAAGGACAACGTTGCACCAGGACACACAGTAGTATCTGATGGACCAGTAACTGTGAGACGAGGATATTGACCATTGTTCTGCGGAATAGAAACGCCCCATGAACTTTGGCCATCATCACCGCGCGTAGCTAGATAACTCTGATTGGTAGCGGATGTTTGAAGAACATTGCGTCCACTAAGAGCCCCTGCAACAGAGAATGCAAGACCAGAAACTGGACTTGCATTGGAATACATAAAGCTTCCAGCACCACCACCTCCGCCGGGGCCGTGTAATGCCCCAGTGCGAACGTTGCCACCAGCACCACCATTTGCTTCAATGAACACACCAGCAAGAATCGTTGGGGCGTATAGGAAGATGGTGCCACCTGCACCGCCACCGCCGGCACCATCATTGGTAGCATCAGCAATGGGTTTCATACCGTTAGCTGTTATGCGTCTTCCATTGCCGATCAAGGTTGGAGTACGAATGATAATTATGCCACCACCGTTAGCACCTCCGGTACCAACACCGTCGTTCATCTGTCCTGCTCCGCCCCCTCCACCACATCGTGCGCGAGGTGATGGAGCAATGATTGCTGGAGAACTAATCCCACCGAGACCGCCATTATCAAAGAATCTTCCGCAGCCCTCCCATTGCGACCCACCTTTGCCACCCGCGCCACCGTTACCGCCGCCACCACCTCCGGAATTGTGCGCAACACCGCCACCGCCACCAGAGTAGAGCTCTTGACGGCCGGAAATGTTTGTTGCAATTGGATTAACAAAAGACTCACCCTTCATCGCCGCAGTCTGGCTGTTAGCGCCGTCATTAGCCGTCATGGTTGAACACGCCGAACCCGACCTCCACGTAGAACCTCCGCGAAAACCAATTCCGTCGGCCGTGATATTAGCATTGAGCGTTAACGACGTAGACACATCAAGGGCCACAACCCCACCAGTAGCCCCGTCCCACACCTTACCTGTAACAGGCGAGTTGACCTCTGCCGTGGTATACATGGGCACTCGAACAAGCTGCACGATGCCGCTAACATCGTAGGAGTTGAGGAGTATAAACGTGAGGTCTATCACATTGCCAGTAATTGAGGCAACGGTGGCAAATTCAAAGGACCCAACGGAAGACGTGGCGTATTGTCCACTCTGAAACGCACCTTTCATTTGAATGATCAACACCAGATCATTCACTTTGAATTCGGACGTGGATCCTACTCGCACATGGGAGGCGCAGTTAACGTTTGATATTTCAGTGACCGGAGTGTAGGCGTTGTGAATGCCGCCCAACGGAGTTTGCGCATACAAGGACACCGATGTCAGAATGACAATTATTTTGAACAAGATGGTGCGCAGAAATTTCATCATTCAGATACTGGAGCCTTCTCCGAAAGTACCATTCCTTGGCTTCTCTGCAACACGTAGTCTATCTCCCACTCACTTTTAAAGAGCACCACTCGATTGTCCGATTCATCCCGTACAACCGGAGCAGACGTGGATGGATTTATCTCCGTCATCAGCCAGCGGGCTCGTGTATAGGGCATGCGCTCGAGTTTAACAGTTTCGTTGTACTCATTCTCCATTCGCCATGCAAACAGTTCTAACTGGAGCTCCCCAACAACACCAACCAGGGGAACGGGGCTCCCATCAACCTCAGTGAAGATTTGAATCACACCTTCTTCACGAAGTTGTTCTATGCCTTTACGGAAGGATTTCGAGAACGACCCGGTGGATGGGTACACTTTGGCAAATATCTCAGGGGCAAATCGAGGGAACGACGGTATCGTTGCAGCCGTACGTTCAGTTATCGTGTCTCCAACGCGAAAGAGGCCAGGATTGGTGAGTCCAATCACATCACCAGGGAATGCCTCGTCAATGATCTTACGATCTCGTCCAAAAATTTCAAACGGATAGGTGAGTTTGGTCTCTTTGCCTGTGCGAGGGTGCAGAGCCGTCATTCCACGTTGGAACTTGCCAGAGACAATTCGGAGGAACGAAATTCTATCTCGGTGTGACTTGTTCATGTTTGCCTGCACCTTGTAGACAAAACCAACAAACTCCTTATTCGTTGGTTCAATCGCTCCTGTAGACATGGCGAACGGCTGTGGTTGTGGAGCGAGTTCGAGAATTGATTTAAGAAAATGCTCGATACCAAAGTTTGTTATGGCTGAACCCCAATACACTGGCGTACACAGCTCTGCTAGGTATGCCTCGCGCTCAAAGGGAGGTATTACGTGGTCAACAAACTCAAGGTCTTCCAACAGCTTGTCATGCGCCATTGGTCCGATTGCTGATCGCAACTCAGTACCGCGAATATCACCAATGCTAACCGGGGCCTTGTATCTATTGCCAACCGTGCGTTCGAATTCAGAAAACTGCCTGTCTGTCCGGTCAAAAATTCCTCTAAAATCTGGTCCGTCACCAATTGGCCAGGTGCGTGGAATGGCTGAGATACCAAGAACCTGTTCAACCTCATCGAGAAGTTCAAGCGGATCTCTGGCAGGCCTGTCCATCTTATTGATGAACGTAATAATCGGAATGCCTCTGTCTCGGCACACCTTAAAGAGTTTGATCGTTTGTTCCTGAACGCCGCGGCCTGCATCGAGAAGCATGATGGCTGAGTCAACGGCCATTAATGTGCGATACGTGTCTTCTGAGAAATCTTGGTGGCCAGGCGTATCGAGGATGTTGAGGAGGTGTCCGTCATAGTCAACGCGCATTGCACTCGAAGACACAGAGATACCGCGCTGCTGCTCAATTTCCATCCAGTCCGACGTTGTTGACGCATGCTTACCGCCCGTAACGGCGCCAGCCTTATGGATGGCGCCAGAGTACAGAAGTAATTTTTCAGTGAGAGTGGTCTTCCCCGCATCGGGGTGACTAATGATTGCAACGGTTCTGCGTCGCTCTATTTCTTTGGTGGTATCTGCCATAACCAACGAAGTTACGGCTTCAGTGGCGAGCCAACCCTTTCTTCCGACATAACATCAAACAAAATCGACAAACCGAAGCGGATTGGAAAGATTTTCCACGAAGCATCGGTAACCACGTTGGTAAACATTGGAGAAAAGCTCAGCTCTGGCACCAAAGACACGCTGCCTGCAGCGTTCATTGGCAAACGGTAGCGCGCACCAAAAACCATTCCCATCTGAAAACCACTTGTGTTAGGAATGTCTCCAGAGGTGTTATTGCGCACCGCGGTGCCATCTGCATAGTCGAACGGGATTGAGGGGTCGGAAAAGGTTTCCTTCTGAACGTATGAGGCGCTCAGCGTGGCTCCTAATCGGACACCGGCAAACAAGGACAGTCCGCCCGTTACTCTGTAGTCCAACATAGGCTCGAGCATTACAAACGACGTAGTGGTCTGCAACGAATGCTCAAACGACGTCTGCACGGCTTGATTGCCTAAACGAACTGTGGTAGGCTCGCTTGCGCTGAAGGTTGCACCAGAAGATTGATACACCAATCGTCCAACGAGGTCAATCCCCGAAGCCAAGGGTAGATCAAACTCGGCACCACCTATGAAACCTCCGCCAGTGGTGCTCGAATAACCCGGACAGCATGTGGGCACAGTGGGTAGTACAAACTCGCTGACGCTATTGAGCATCATTCCATATGCACCAGTCACGCCAATAGAGAATGCACGCTGAGGCGCTACAGTCAATGGAGCGGCCTTTTTGGGGGCCTCTTGAGATATGGTTTCTTGGCTAAATGTTGTAGCCACAGAAATGATGAAGAGCGCGGCAACGAAAGGCATGGGTTTAAGATTCATTAGTTGTTCCTCGTTCAACGTTGAATAAGCACGGTGTTGCGATACGTAGTACCGCGAGCATCCGTTGATAAGAGGTAAAGGCCTTGCGCAAATGCTCGTACGTCAACAACGGCTGTGCCTAAACCAGTGGCATCAGGGCTAATCGTGCCTGTTGCAATATCAACGCCAACGTAGTTTGAAAGACGCCAAGGGATTGGTGCTGTGCCAGCCCCTTTCACTTCGATTGTAAAATCGGTAGAGGCAGGCGTTGGAAAAACGCTGAGCGTAAACCCACTAAGTTTGGGGTTGAGGAAACGGTCTCCCGCCTCACGGCAGATGTCTTTGATTACAACCTTGCCGTCTCGTGAACTCACTTGAGCAGTTGGGCCGTTTGTCCAACGGAAGTTCGACAGCGTAAGCATCGTCATGTCTGACGTACCCAACACTGCCTTAAAATCAAGCGAATAGATCTTGCCAACCGTGTCGGTTCCTCTTGTGCCGGAAATCGAAATTGTGCACGGAGTGAATTGTCCACTTACGTAACAATCTGGCGTGCCTCCGCCGGCGCCAACCACAATCATTGGATTGTAGGTTACGTCAGCCGTCCACAGTTTTAGGTTGTTTGCATTTAGTCCTTGGGAGGATTCGATGCGAATAGGGATGCTGAATTGTTGGCCAATATTTACAGCGGCCGTATCAACTACGATAGTGCTCTGAGCATTTATGGTGCTTGAGCACGTACCGGTGAGCTGACTATATGCTGACGATGCGCAAGGGGCTATTACTAGAGCTTCAAGAGAATCCAGCACGCTCGTGCGTGCAGCACAATTCACCTGATAGTCTACTTCAATTTGTGCGCCAGGAAGAATATCGGTAAGATTAGCTGGACGAGTTGTAGTAACAAACGTGTTAGTTGAGATCGATGCTACACCAACGCGAATCGTGTCTGAACCATCATTGGTAAACCGAACTGTACCAGTTGCACTGCCAGGAATGTTGCCAAGTGCTACAGCCGGATTGTCGGAACGCAACGAAGCACGCGTCCGCATACCCGTAACACGAATAACTCGCCTAACTGCACATGGATCGAAAACAACAACAATGCTGTCCACAAGCGGACCCTCCGCAATTGGCGTCCACGTTACATCAAATGGAACAGAAACGCCTGGTGTGAGAACTAGACCGCTGGCAAGTGTGGCACCTAACGTAGAACCTAACGTTATGCTTGAAACTGTGGCAGTGCCAGTGCCATCAAACGATAACGATGACGTACGTTTTGTTGAGGCCGTAGGCGAACACTGAGAGAATTCACCAAAATCAACGGAACTCGGCGTAGTAAACGCAATTCCATTCTTCTGTGCTGAGAACGCAACTGGAATGTTGAGTGCACATGGCTGGGCAACAAGGGTGGCGGTTTGTAAGAAAGCACCAGCGGCGGCAGGACGCACAGTAACCCGTACATCAATCGAAGAAGAGGCAGGGATCGGTACGGGGCCAGCAGGGTTGAATATCAATTCGGCCGTTGATGGGAGTGTAACGGTGACGGCAACACTTGAGGTGTTGTTGAGCGTGATCGTTGTGTCTCGTTCCGTCTCGCAGCCAGACAGCGTGCCTAGATTGATAGACGATGGCAAAGAAGTGACCGTGACTTCTGACGTTATCGCATTGCAGTTAATGCGTAAAGTGTCTGAACAAGAGCCCGATGTGAATGGGAACTTCGCAACGCTGTTGAACGATCCGGCTCCGGCCGGCGAGTACTGGATAACAACAGTACGCTGCTCGCCAGGAGGGATGCTGACAGACGTTGTAGGTGAGATAAGTGAGAAGGGGGCCGATACCGTGCCGGGTTTTACAACAAGCACATCGGTGCCGCCGTTACGGATTACAGCTGAATCTGTCTTTGCGATTTGTTGGCAGATTACGCCTGCACCAAAACTCAATGTACCTGGAATAACAGTTGCTGTAAGTTGGGCTTTGACGGCCTTGAAGTTGCCTAGGAGAGCCCATGCACACGGCGTGCCGCTAAAGTTGAATGTTCCACTAAGTGTGCCAGCAGTCGTTGGTGAGCAGCGCAGACGTAGAGTAGCGGTGCCACCTGCAGGGACAATGATTGGCGTTGCAAGCGATGTAACAAGACTTAGGCTTGGTGTACTTGGAGTAAAGCCACTGATGCGGATCTCATACGTCATCGAATTAGTAATTGCTATGTCCTGCTCGGCTGATGAAGCGCATGCATCTAATGCTCCAAAATCAATCAACACCGGTTGGTACGTTGGTTTTGGATCAATCACATTAACAAACATCGTGTCTTTGTTCTTGCACCCAGCTGAGTCCGTTACTGTTACTTCGTAGAACGAAGGCTCATTTGGCCTGAGAGTAGGCGATTGTAATGTGTCGTTATCAATGAACTCGGTGCCGGGCTGAATGCGGTTCCATTTGTACGTATATGGCGATTTGCCACCACTTGGTATGGCGGTTACAAGAACAGTTCCGTTGATACAAATTGACGTGTCTTTGCCTGCATTAACGCTGGGTTTCGAATTCTTGAAGATGCGAATTGTATCCCGGTACCTGCATCCATCAAGTGTTGTGCACAGAACAGAATATGTGCCAGAGTCTGATACCACTATTGCCCGTGTGGTGCCACTTGTGGACCAGAGGTATCTTGCAAAACCTGCGGGAGCAACAAGCTGGCGCGTATCTGCGTCGCAAAGTGTTGGTGGACCGTTTGGAACGATCTCTACAACTGAGTCCTTGCAATTGCTGAAGAATGAAACAAATCCATTAGAACGAACAGTATCCTTGGAGAGCTGGGAAGAATCTTGAAAAGCTCCGGCTGTGGTGTCCATACGATACGAGCTTACGAGTCCAATCATTGCAACGTAGGCATTGTTGTCGCACACGATTGCATGAAGTGCGTCCATTCCAAAGTCAGAATTTGGTGGCGGAGGTGTAGGGTTTGCCATCGTAGGCAGCGGTGGAAGAGGGTCTTGAGGTGGAGCCCCATAATGTGTGCCATAGAGAACAATAGTTCCACCAGGATTGATTTTGGCGAAATAACCATCCGTACCAAACAGCGCATTAGGCGCCAATTGGAACGCATCGGCTGTTACCAATGCATTGAGCGACCTGTTAGTATATCCCGCAATCCAAACATTGTTGGATCGGTCTGTAGATACGCCGTGCAAACTACTCAGGGAATCGCCCCCATAATAGGTTGACCACAGAGCTGTTCCATTGGGTGCCAGCTTGCGCATCACCGCTGTTATAAATCCTCTTCCTCTAGCGGCCTGCAGTGGAATTAGGGTTGGGAAGTCTACTCCCCAGCTACCCCCAACAATAATCGTTGCGCCTGTTCCATCAACGGCCATATCGCCGTAATCATCATCACCTGTACTGCCGAACATGGTTGACCATTGGCGGACAGGCGTTGGACCAAACTTGACAACTGCAAAATCTTCTAGGGTTTTATAGGTGGAACCATCGGTAACGGGGAAGTTCGCCGAATACGTAATACCGCTAAAAATGATATCACCGTTTTGATCGAATGCCACTTTGCTGCCGAAATCTTCGGCGCCACCACCATAAAAAATGAGATAGTTGTGGCTCCACTTGCCCGGTTGATTAACCTTTGGCTTTACAACACTGAGAAACATATCAGTGTTGTTAAAGAAATTAGTTGAGTCTTTTCGGTAGGGGGCGTCACCAAATAGATTTCCTAATCTTGGACTACGTGTATATCCAACCACGGCGATGCTTGTTGGCGTAACAGCAATGCCCGTGGCAACATCGCTATTGCGACCATATATCTGCCAGCTATCATCCCATGCACCAGCCGGCGTAAGTCGCAGCACGATGGCTTCAGCAAACTCTATGGAGTCTGGGTCGCCGTAAGGTCCACTACCCATGTTTAGGTTCGGAAGATCCTTTGAGTCAGACTGTCCACATGCCCAGATATTCCCTGCAGCGTCCGTGGCTACATCGCGCAACCTGTCATTTGTTGAACCACCATAGAACGTATGCCAAATGAACTTTCCAGTTTCACTAAACTTTGTTACAAATCCGTCGAAACCACCTTTGATTCTCCTCTGAAAAACTCCAGGAGAGCTCGGCATATTAGTTGCTTGAGTAGTGCCGGAGATGATGACGTTGCCCAGCGGATCAACTGCTATTTGGGGCGTCTCTATATTCTGATTGTAGCCATAGTAGGTGCCCCAAACACGTTGAGGATCGATGATGAGCGTGGCACTACCATCAAACTTGGCAACATCAAAACGCACTGATGAGCCCCGTACATCAAATCCAGCTACTATTGTGCGACCACGGGAACCATCCGTGCCCAGTTCGTAGACAACCGGTGCATTCTCGCCAATGGAGCCAAGAGGTGTAGTAACGAGGATGTCTCCATTAGCTTGAACGGTGGGCTGCGAGCCCCCTACATACCGAAAGGCGATGTTTGAGGCATTGGCACCTGGGTGTACTACAAAGTCGTACTTAACACCCCTTTCGGTGAAGAACATTCGGAGATCGATTCCTTGCCATACGTCATGATACACCATCGTCTCGTAACGGTTAGCTACTAGCCCGTTAACACCCGTTCCGGGTGTGATGTGGCGTACAATGCCAGGGGACTTCGCCAGCCATTCCAACCGCGCCGTTGGATTGCTGGCGATGAGCTCCATATCAACTCGGAATGTTTCGAGGTCATATTCAGCGTCGTGCTTGGGGGAAGCTGGGTCCCGCACAATCTGCGATTGCCCGATATGAATGCCGCGTTTGTGAACATAGGCGATAGTGTTACCCAGGCGTACGATGGCATCCACATAGGATGCATCCGAACCATCCGTAAAGCGCGCCTGCCCTACATTCCGCTCGAAGGCAAGTGGCACCTTCTGCGGATTTTTGTGGGAGGGAGATGTGCTTGCGCGTGTGTTCGTAGCTACCAGCGTGAACAGGGCAAGACAAAAGAAAGGCAAAAAACGGGTATACATAAAATCTCCATGGTGCGGAACGAGCAACGAGAATACGGCAGAACTTCTTTAGGACAAAGGCGCAACCGTACAGATTCCGTATCATTGACAAATCAACGCCATGATCGTTCCAACCCCATGACAACCATTGAGACGCTTTCGAGCGTACACGGACGTACGCTCTTGCGAGAGATCTACCGGGAACTTCGGTTCGAACGCCAGGTAGGTGCCCTTGTGACGCTTACCGCGATGTGGCGTATTTCTACTACAGAGCGCGAACTCATTAGGATGACCAAACGAGATGTGGTGGTCCTCCACCCACTCGGAATCTGGTCTGGCTCGTCGTTGTGGATGCAAGAAGTTGTCAATAGGTTCTTCTATTCAGCCATTAACGCCTTTGTCTACCTCGGCGCGGCTCTCCTTCTAGTGGCCGTAGGGCTTAACCGTACGCGCGTTATCGAAACACCGAGTATTGTTGTGGCTGGTGTAATTCTCGAGGCGCTTTTGCTGGCTCTTCTTTTTGTGGTGATGTTTTTTACGCCACCCGAGGAAACAGAAGCAGATTCTGCTTCTACTGAGCAGTCTGCTGCTACGGAAGAGCTCCTGCGAGAACTCGGAGAAATTGGAAGAGACTATGCAGCGATGGCTGTACAGCTAGAGACCATTGCCGGCACCTTGAATGATTTAGTTGAGCGTCAGGATACGATGATTGTGCAAATGCGTGATGGTGTTGAGGCAGCAGTGAGCGCAGTTGCACCAAATCCCGACCTAATGAATTCCATGAGAGGCACCACCACTTCGCTTGAGCGATTTACGGAGAGTGTAGATGCTCTGGGTGAGAGGCTTCGGGCTGTGGAACGCGAAGAAATGCAACGCTTAGTACGAAACGAACTTGAACAAATATTCTCTCGCCATATAATGGATCGCGATGAACGGTCATCATCGCCGTCGTAGGCGAGTTGAGATCTACTTTGTTCTCTACATCGTTGCACTGGTCCTGCTTATGCCGGACCACGTGGACGATGCAGACAAACAGATAGGGGCTACAGCGATATCCCAAGCCCGATTGGAGTTCACTCCAGACCGGATGAGACTATTGTGCAAACTCAAGCGAGACAGCTCAGGTGCCGCTATCATTGCATCGTTGGATTCGTTTAATGTTGTTCGATACACTGGCAACGTAGCTGACTTGCACGTGAGCGCACGTATCGAAGAAGTTGAAACTGGGCAGGTTCTTACCATCGAGCCAGGTGAAACATCTACTCCAATGTTTGTTCTCAATCATGAGCCACAGAGAAATGCTGTTGTATTTCGTTGGCGGCCTGATTTGCAGGCTGCGATGGCCCGTACGTTCCGCGTTACGATTCTTGGTAACGGTGCACCATTGGGCTTAACGAATGACGGTGGTGTTGTACCTTCTGGTTTACGGATGAATGGCTCAACGCAGTTTGCACTTTCAACAACAGTAGAAAACGAACAGCCCACAACAATCATCACGATGCTTGGAGGCCGTGATACGTTAATCGTGCGCGATTCTTCACTAAGAGCTCAGGGTGCCGTATCACTTGGCGAGTTTTGGATTGATCCTGCGCGCGACAAAATCACAACCATTTCAACACGCGAGTGGACTAATCGTATTAGCGTTGGTGGAGCAGACCCTGCTCGCGATCTGGTTGGGCTTCCACGAATTCGTGTTATTGGAGAAAATGTTGGAGACATTCAGCGGTATACGGATCAACGCACGATTATCGTTAGGGGGCGAGCACCACGTAGTGGCACGATTACGGTTGAAGTTACAGCCCAACGAACCGACGGTCAGGTGCGAACCACCTCGTTTACCGTAACAGCTCAGGCGCTTGCAACGGTTGACGTGCCGGATGTGATGTATCCGAATATAGATTACGTAGTTGATCCGCGACTTCCTTCAGTGGAGAATACCCGTGCTGTTGTTAGAGACGGAGACAGGGAAGTGTCTTCAGCTGTAGACGGTCCTCTGCGTATTAGAGCAACTATGCGTGATACTGGCCGAACATTTACGTTTGAACGCATTATTGACGGAGTACGCGAGGGCAATGTTCGGCAGATTCAGATCAGGAGTTTTGGCGTACCGCTCATTCGTGATGTGAAGCAAGAATCAGATCCACGAAGGAAGACCGTGGTAGTCCAGTTTTTTTCGAGTGATAGGAGCGTAGGGCGCCCAACTCTCAAAGTTTTGGATGGCAATGCCATGGAGCCCCGTAAGCTCTCAGGATATCTACGTGCCGCAGATGGACAACGGCCAACGGTTTCATGGTTAGAAGTGTTTGAAATAACACAACGAGATCCTAATCGGCCGTTCACATTCCGTGTTCAAGCATTTGATGAGCGCGGCCGCGCAAGCTCCGTGTTTGTTGAGGACTAACGGCGCATCATTCGATATAGTCGAACATTGGCGAGATGCTCTGCACCAGTACGAGCAAAGCGGTGCAGGCCTGAACCGTCTCCTTTTGCAACAAAAAACATAAATGTATGACGCTCAGGAGCTAAAGCAGCGCGGATGGCATCAGCTCCTGGGTTGCCAATTGGGCCCAGAGGTAAACCGAGGTGGACGTAGGTGTTGTAGGCGTGTTCTTCTTGGAGGTGACGATACAATACGCGTGAACGAACGCCTCGCCCGTATTGAACTGTTGGGTCGGCCTCAAGTTTTATTCCACGGGCAAGCCTATTAGAATACACTCCAGCAATTCGTGGCATTTCAGAAACCGCTGCAGCTTCCGCTTGAACAATCGAAGCAAGAGTGAGAACCTCGTGTCGAGAGCGTGTTGTAGCACATGTTGACCAGAACTTCCTCGAACCGGCTGCTAGCCTGTCTCCAACTGCCGAAGCGTCATCTCGCCAATTCACGTTGTATGTATCGGGCATCAGGTAGCCCTCCATCGAGGGCGATTCATCTGCATATATGTGTGTAACGGAGTCGCTCTCGCACCAGTCAACAAACGCAGCCGAATCAATCTCGGCGATATGTTGCAACACGCCAGCCATCTCACGATACGTGAGTCCCTCTGGCAGGGTAACACGTAGTGATGCTCTGCTGCGTCCACCCAACAATGAAAGAATTACGTCCCACTGAGAATCTGAAGATTTGAACACATACCAACCATGGAGGATGGGCCGTTGCAAAATGCGTGATGCCAACCTAGCCGTCCAGCGAACCAAAAGCGGAGTATGTAGCTGGCAAGCAGCATTGATACTGTCCACAGCTCCGGAAATTGATGTGCGCCGTGTTATGTGTACCGTTACATCCTTCGTGATGGGCAGAGGCCTCAATAAGCTCCAAACACTCCAAACTGCAACACACGTTAGTGCTGCAATTGCAAGGCCGAAAATTATTCGCACGGATGGTTTCATGGGTAGGAGTGCCAGAAAGATAGCCTGTCTTGCATCATGTGCGCTTATTCTTTGTTGCTCAACGGTAGCAGCTCAACAAATTGTTGAATCGGAGCTGATCTTGGGTCCGGCCTTCACGAGTGTCGATAAAACACTGCGGGTTGGAATTGGGGCCGGAGCTGGCATGTCTGTTCGGGTGGCTTCGATAGCTGGGGGGAGCGTCCTGGCCCGTGTAAGCGTAATGCCCGTTTTTGCCATTGATAGCGTTGATGGCCTAATCATTTCACATGCTCAAATCCCACTAACTGTAGCCCTGTCATTCCAAGAACCAAGGTCTGATGGTCACCCATTTGGGTTAGGGGGCTCCATTGGCCTAGGCATGATAGCTATACCATCTCGTATAACTTCGCCCAACGTGCCATTTTTACCATGTGTAACGTTTGACCTTACGTTTGGGGTGTTCGAGCGCGGAGCACTAACGATGAGATATACTACTGCCTTTGGCGGATACCAGATAGCAGATGGACGCATGGTGAGCTTCCAATCGTTCGTTTTTATCGGTTCTACGCAATGGTGACGGATTACGCGGGTTTTTCCTCACCACGTATCGTCTGAACAAAGATGTCGTGCAAAGACGGCTCTGCAACTTCGAAACGAGTGATTTCTACACTCTTTATGGCAAGACGTAGAATCTCCATTGGCGTAACGGCGGTGTCTGTGATGCGCAGTTCAACGCGTCCTGCAGCTGAGTCCACCACTTGTGTGCCCGCAATGCTTCGCACGTCAGCATCGTCTCCGTGATAATCCAGGTACACTCTATCGGACCGAAACCCAGCACGTACCTCGCGAACACTGCCATCGAGAACTACCTTGCCACGATTAATCAGTGCGATATCATCACAAAGCCGCTCAACCTGATCCATCTGGTGCGTGGAGAGGATAATCGTAGTGCCATGCTGTTGTAGCTCCTTGATTACCGAGATCAAAAGGTCCGAATTAAGAGGGTCTAGCCCGCTAAAAGGTTCGTCAAGAATCACAAGTTTTGGTTCATGCAGCACCGTTGAAATAAACTGGACTTTTTGCTGCATACCCTTGGAAAGCTCTTGTACTTTTTTTGTTTCCCATCCTGCGGCATCCATACGGGCAAGCCACCAGGAAGCTCGTTTGATTGTTTCGCGTGCATCGAGCCCCTTGAGCTGACCGAAATACGTGAGTTGTTCTGCTACGGTGAGTTTTTTATAGAGGCCACGTTCTTCCGGCATATAGCCAATCGAATTTTGCTGAACGGCAGATACTGGCTGTCCATCCAACATGATTTGGCCCTCATCTGGCATGATGATGTTCGTTATCATCCTGATGAGTGTAGTCTTGCCAGCTCCGTTAGGTCCAAGAAGGCCAAAGATGCGTCCAGCTTGAACTTTTAGCGTTACGTGGTTGTTTGCAAGGTGTGCGCCAAAGCGCTTCGTGATGTTGTTGATTGTAAGCATAACGCGAAGCTACGATTGGATGTGGAAAAGGGTTGCACGGACTGGTTGCTTAGCCCTTCGTAACTTGGGGCACATTTATACATGGACGGGAGACACATGAGAGCGTTCGGAGAAGTTTGGCGTTCGAACATATTCCAGAAATGGATCATGGCGGTATCGGGACTACTTCTGGTTCTGTTTCTGATCGGGCACCTATCTGGCAACTTTTTGATGTTCCTCGGGCCAGAACACATGAACGAATATGGGCACTCCCTGCGAAACCTGCTACATGGATCTGCTATTTGGATTGCTCGTGCCGGACTTCTTGCCTTCCTTGTGCTCCACGTGACCTCGGCCATAACATTGGTTCGGCGCAATCGGGCTGCCAACAGTGCGAAGTACGTTAAGGTAACCTCAATTTCGTCAACTCTCGCTTCACGTTCGATGGCGATAACCGGGCTTTCCATTTTTATCTACATCGTCTATCACTTGGCGCACTTCACTCTGGGATTTGTTCACAGCGAATCATATGCCGCACAACCAGGTTGGGGTTATACCCTAGCCGATGGCACAGTAGTTCCAGATGTGTATCGCATGGTGGTTGCCAGCTTTCAAGAGCCACTCATATCGGTGCTGTACCTGATGGCAATGGTTCTTCTTGGCTTTCACCTGTACCATGCAATTTCGAGTGTATTTCAGACCATCGGTGTTACCAACAAACGGTTCGCGCCAATTATCAAGACTGTTGGTCCTCTGCTGGGAATTGGTCTCGTAGTTGGTTTCTCCCTTGTGCCCCTTTCCGTCATCATCGGGTTTGTGCACTAAGTAACAAGGAACAAAAAGAATCATGGATCTCAAGAGTTTTATCCCAGATGGTACACTTCAACAGAAGTGGGATAACCATAAAGCCAACGTCAAGCTTGTAAACCCTGCAAATAAGCGCAAGTATCACGTTATTGTTGTTGGTACGGGGCTAGCGGGGGCATCCGCTGCTGCAACACTTTCCGAGCTTGGTTATCAAGTTTCGGCCTTCACGTTTCACGACTCGGCGCGCCGTGCACACTCGATTGCGGCGCAGGGCGGCATCAATGCTGCAAAGAATTATCAGAACGATGGCGACTCCGTTTGGCGTCTGTTCTACGATACGATTAAGGGTGGAGACTTTCGTGCACGCGAAGCCAATGTGTATCGGCTTGCTCAGGTATCCACAAATATCATCGATCAGTGTGTAGCGCAAGGTGTGCCATTTGCCCGTGAATATGGTGGCTTCTTAAGCAATCGGTCGTTCGGTGGAGCCCAAGTGTCCAGAACGTTCTATGCGCGTGGGCAAACAGGTCAGCAGCTCCTCATTGGTGCTTACCAGGCGTTGATGCGCCAAGTTGGCCTTGGGAAGGTGAAACTCCACAACAAGCAAGAGATGATGGATCTCATCGTTGTTGATGGCAAGGCGCGCGGAATAGTATCGCGCGATATGGTTACCGGCAAGATTGAGTCATATATGGCCGACGCGGTGATACTGGCTACCGGAGGGTATGGCAATGTGTTCTACCTGAGCACCAACGCTAAAGCGTGTAATGTTACGGCCACATATCGTGCACACAAACGCGGTGCGTTGTTTGCAAATCCATGCTACACACAAATCCATCCAACGTGTATTCCGCAGAGCGGCGATTATCAATCGAAGCTCACGCTTATGTCAGAATCGCTTAGAAACGACGGTCGCATCTGGGTACCAAAGGCCAAAAGTGACAATAGAGCTCCTGGCCAGATCCCTGAATCCGAACGCGACTATTACCTTGAGCGTAAGTACCCATCATTCGGAAACCTGTCGCCACGAGACATCGCCTCACGTGCTGCTAAGGAAGCATGTGATGATGGAAGAGGAGTTGGGCCTGGTGGCCTAGGTGTGTACCTCGATTTTTCGGATGCAATCAATCGTCTAGGTAGAGAGGTAATTGCGGACAGGTACGGTAATCTTTTTGAGATGTATGAGAGGATTACCGGCGAAGACCCGTATAAAGTCCCGATGCGTATTTATCCTGCCGTCCACTATACGATGGGTGGACTATGGGTGGATTATGATTTGCAATCTAACGTTCCCGGACTATTTGTTCTCGGTGAGGCGAACTTCTCGGATCACGGTGCCAATCGCCTAGGAGCCTCGGCCCTCATGCAAGGTCTAGCAGACGGATACTTCGTGATTCCATACACCATAGGCGGATATTTTGCCCAGGGCGGTTTGTCAAACGTCTCGAGTGAGAGGCCGGAAGCACGTGCGGCAGTTAGTGAAGCTCAGGCAAAAGTAGGTCTACTGCTTGGTCTCAGGGGAAAACGTTCACCTACGTCATTCCACAGAGAGCTTGGCCAAATTATGTGGGACAAGTGTGGTATGGCTCGCAACGAAAAGGGGCTCACCGAAGCGCTCGCTCGAATCCCTGCTCTCCGTGAGGAGTTTTGGCAAAACGTTGCAATCCCTGGTTCGGGTGCTGAGTTAAATCAATCTCTTGAACTTGGTCTGCGCGTTGCAGACTTCCTCGAATTCGCTGAATTGATGTGTTACGATGCATTGCAGCGAAAGGAATCATGCGGTGGGCATTTTAGGACTGAGTATCAGACCGAAGACGGAGAAGCAAAGCGTAATGATGAAGAATTTTCCTATGTGGCAGCGTGGGAGTACAAAGGAGTTGGGGTATCGCCTGAGCTTCACAAGGAAACACTTGAGTTTGAAAATGTGAAACTCGCAACACGGAGCTATAAATAATGAATCTGCGACTCCATATCTGGCGTCAGGCGGGGCCTAATGCCGCAGGCATGCTCAAGACATATGATGTAGCCAACGTGAGCGAGCACATGAGCTTTCTTGAGATGCTCGACGTGCTGAACGAGGACTTGATTTCTAAGGGCGAGATCCCCATTGCGTTTGACCATGACTGTCGCGAAGGAATCTGCGGTTCCTGTGGAATGGTAATCAACGGGCGTCCGCATGGGCCGGTTGCGCGCACAACCGTTTGTCAGCTACACATGCGAACGTTCAAAGATGGCGATGAGTTGTACATCGAGCCGATGCGGGCTAAGGCATTCCCAGTTTTGCGGGATTTGGTTGTAGACCGTGGGTCGTTTGACCGCATCATCCAAACGGGTGGATTTGTTAGCGTTAACACCGGTAATGCACAGGACGGCAATACTATTCCGATATCAAAACTAGACGCAGATAGGGCCATGGATGCTGCGGCCTGTATCGGCTGTGGAGCCTGTGTTGCGGCCTGCCCCAACTCATCTGCTATGTTGTTCGCGTCTGCCAAGATTGGTCACTTGGGCTCGCTACCACAGGGTAGGGCCGAACATTCTACGCGTGTTATGGGCATGGTGCTTCAAATGGACGCAGAAGGATTCGGAGCTTGTAGCAATCACTATGAATGCGAGGCAGCTTGCCCTAAGGGCATAAGTGCCGAGTTCATCGCACAGATGAATTTCGACTTTATGACGAGTGCTTTGGGTGGCAGAGACTAAGACGTGTGTTAGGCCGAGGCAGCAACATACTCACGAACCGCCTGTTCCATACCAACAAGCAAGGCTCTGCCAATCAATGCATGTCCTACGGAAATTTCTTCGATCTCAGGAATTGTCCCAAGGCACTCAATGTTTCGCAAGTCGAGGCCGTGGCCGGCTGTTATAATCAGTTCTGCTTGGGCGGCATACATTGCTGCCGATTTTAAGCGTTCTAGTTGAATCCTGATACCTGCTGTACTACGGGCATTTGCATACGTTCCTGTATGGAATTCAACGATGTCTGCCCCGCAGGCAACGGCCGCATCAACATGCACCGGGTCTGGTTCAATAAACAGGCTTACTAAGATGCCCCTTTCATGGAAACGGTTCGTAACGCTCGTTAGATAGGCCAGATTAGAGTAAACCGCCAAGCCCCCTTCCGTTGTGAGTTCTTCTCGTTTTTCTGGTACAAGCGTTACCAGATCCGGTACTACGTCTAGGGCAATGAGAATGATCTCCTCAACGGCGGCCATTTCTAGGTCGAGCTTGGTTGTAACCACCTCTCGCAGGATTCTGACATCACGGTCGTTAACGTGCCGGCGGTCTTCACGAAGATGGCAAACAATGCCCGCTGCGCCGGCTAATTCGGCAAGAACAGCGGCGTGAACAGGGTTGGGTTCCAAGCCGCCCCGTGCCTCTCTGAGGGTTGCTACATGGTCGATATTTACGGCGAGTTTCATGCGGGCTTGGGGGAAATGACGAATATTTGAAAAACTATGAACAAATAGAAAGGAAAGATTCCGAAATTACGGTAACGTAAACTACTCTGAATGGTTGTTAGTACTTGGGGTAGGGTGTTTTATGTCTTTCATCGAGGCCATTTTGAACAAATTTATCTCGTTTACATGTTCTGCCCTTATTCTGATCTCGTTAACATACGAAGGTAGATCAGCGGGTGAATCAGCGAACCCAACTCTGCCACGTCTCGTGGGATTCATAGAGAACGTTGGTCAGTGGCCGGGGGAGGTGCTTTTTGTAGCTAGGCAGCCAAGGGCGGAGGTGTGGATTACACGAACGGGAACGGTTGTTGATGCCTATATCTGCAACGCAGAGACATCTGACCGTTCTGGAACGGTCACTCAAGAAACCTATATCGGTGCACGGCCTTCAGCGGTGCTTGGCGTTGGAGCTACCGAAACTGCTGTGACGTTCTTCCGAGGGGGAGGAAAACAGCAAGGTTCTACAGCTCGAGTATTTGGAAGTGTTGTGGTTGCGGATCTGTACCCTGGAATATCGGCCCGATATGATGTGGGCGCAGACCTTAGAGTTGTTCGAACACTCCTGGTAAAGCCAGGAGCCGATATATCTGTTGTCAAACTCGTTTCGTCCAATCCTAGCGACGCTGTAACCGCATCTACAACAATCGTTACCTCATTTGTGTACGGAACATATCTCGGTGGACTTTCCAACGATGAAATGATTGGAGTTAGGTATACATCCGCTGGCAACGTTGTGGTATGTGGTAACACATCGGCCCTCGATTTCCCAGGCACTGCAGGGGGCTATAGCAAAACTGCCAATGGTGTGTTAGATGCTTTTGTTGCCTTGTTTGATAAGAAACTGCAAAAAGTAAAATCGTACTCTTTCCTTGGTGGTAGTGGGTTGGACCGTGTGCGTGCCATGTGTATTGATGACGAAAACAGTGTGTACCTCACAGGCGAGACTACGTCCAATAACTTCCCAGTTACTTCTGGTGTTTCTGGCCAGCTCTATAAGGCCAGCTTAGATGGATTCATTGCAAAGTTTGACTCTACGTTAACAAAGCTCCTCGTTGGCGGATATCACGGCGGTAACAAGGATGATTCGCCCCGTGCAATTGCTGTGAATCAGAACAAACAAATCTTCATCGCAGGAAATTCTACGTCTACCGCTGACCTCCCTGTAACGTTCCCCGCAACCGTAACGATTAGGCTGCCATTTGGCGGATCGAGGACTGAGCCAGGGGGCGGGCGCAACGGAGGGCAATCTGACGGCTTCATCGCTACGTTTTCATCCAACGGTTCTCTCCAGCAGGCGCGTTACTTTGGCCGAGAGGGTGTGGACATCATCACCGCGATGGTTGTGGATGCATCGAGCAGCGTGTATTTCACCGGGAGTACAACGTCGTCGAACTTCGAGACAGCGCCTACCCCAGGAGGATTCTCGTCGGGAAGGGTTCCTTATGACAGAACATACAATGGGGGAAATACAGATTCCTATGTTGTTAAGCTTAACAACGAGCTTGCACTTGCCAAAACGGATGACGGCACGTATTCGACATATTTTGGTGGAGGGGGCGAGGAAGAAGGCCGAGGAATTTTTGTAGATGATCTTGGGCGGGCTTACGTATCTGGTGTTACGAACTCAAAAAATCTTCCTACAGTTGGAACGCTCGTAACACAGCCGATAGGTAATCAAGACGTTTGGTTGGCTGTATTCGGCGATGATGGTCGTGAACTTGCAAGTGCAACGTATTTCGGGGGAATTGGTAACGACGACGTTACAGGAATGGTTCGATACGAGAACACTTCCGCTGTAATCTTTGGTTCAACAAATTCAAATGATTTTCCAGTGACTGGCGACGGCTCCGTTGGTGATCGCGCTGGCACGTCGGACGGTTTCTTCACTATCATGAACACGTCCACAAATCGATTCACAACCTTGTTGCGTGGGGCCGCAGAAGACACAATCCGTTCAGTAGCTGTTGATCCGCTTGGCGATCTGTATTTCTTGGCAGTTACCAATTCGCCAGACCTACGGCTGCCAGACACAACATTTGACGCTACGGTTTCAGGTGGCGACGGCTACGTTGCCAAGTTTGCATTTGGTATCCTAGAACTCCTCACACCGGCCGGCAGCGAAGTATGGTGTGTTGGTGGGAATCGTTCGATTTCATGGTCGAATAACGGCATTGCCGACTCGGTAAGATACACCATCGAGATCGCGCCTGCTGCCCGCGAAGAATGGTCAGTGTTAGCAAAAAATGTATCTGGGCGTAGCTACCTATGGAAGATTGGACCGTTCGAAACGGGTCTATATCGTGTACGTGTAGTGTCTGCTCGCGGTCATGTTAGCCAGCTAACGTCAACGTTTACAATTTCAAATCCTCCAGTAATCACGGCCCAGCCAAAAAACTCTAGTGCTTGCCTTGGTAAACCGCTCACGCTTACTGTTGCAGCAACTGGTGTTGGCTTGAAGTATCAGTGGAAAAAAGCTGGTGTTGATATTGACGGAGCTACGATGGCATCGTATACAATTCCTAGCGTTGATAATTCCACGATAGGGCAATACACGTGTTCGCTAACTGGAGTCTGTAATCCAAGTGTTGTTTCGTCGTCTACAGCCGTGTCTATTGCCACGCCAACGTTGATTGGCACTCAACCTGTTGGAGCAACTGTTGAGCAGGGTAAAGGTTTTGTATTGATGGTTGTTGTTTCAGGAAGTAGTCTGGCGTATCAGTGGCGCAAGGATGGATCTGCAATAACTGGAGCAACTTCCGCCGAATACCGAATCACGAGTGCAGCTTTGGCCGACGCCGGATTGTATGCATGCGAGATAACAGGAGGTTGTGGCGCAATCCAGTCGAATGAAGTAAACGTTGCAGTAACACCGTCTACATCAGTGACTGAAGAAGACAACCACGATGCTCTCTGGCTTCGAATGGTTGGGCCAGTGCCAGCCTTTGATCGCGTTGTAGTTCGAACAATTGATCTTGCAACGCCAGTGCCAACTCTGGTTCGCGTTATTGATGCCGAAGGGCGTACAGTTGCATCGTTTGATATGGGCACTGTTGGTGCCGGCACAACGGACCTGCCAATCTCGGTTAACAACATTGCTTCGGGTGTCTACACCATCGAGGTTCAAGCTGGTGATCGCATGGGCAGGATTATGTGCGTCGTTCGTAGATAATACGTTGGTTGTTGTCACATTTTATTCATGTGAATGCACATCGAGTTAGTGACAACAACGAACATCGAAAAATCATGCCGCCCCCTACTTCTGACGTGCGTATGCATGCTGTTTAACCTGTATTTGCAGGCAGGAGTAGGGGGCGGTCCTTTTGTAGTAGGTCTTGTTCTTGGTGGTTCCAAACAAGAGCACATTACAGGAAGCGCCCTACTTAGTAATGGAAATATTGTAGTCTGTGGATGGACAGAGTCCTCAGATATTCCTACTGCCGTCCCGGGATTTAAGAACATTCCAAGTGGAAGCGCCGAAGCATTTGTTGCTGTTCTTGACCAACGCAATTTATCGGTGAAGTCGTTTACCTATTATGGTGGTGAGCAGAATGACAAAGCAACGGGAGTGGCTGTTGATTCGTCTGGGAGAATCATCATTGTTGGAGAAACACAATCACCCAGACTGGCGATGTCTGCTGGAGCATTCAGTCAGCTTTACTCGGCTGATACCGACGGTTTTGTTGCCGTGTTCAATTCCACATTAACCACCCTTGAACGAGCTACGTATATCAATGGAAGTGGTGATGACATGCCAACCGCTGTTACTGTAGACAGAGACGGGGGCATCTTTCTGTGTGGGACTACAACGTCTAGGACCTCGTTCCCCACTACAAACGGGTATGACCGTACCTACAATGGCGGAACAGACGGATTTGTAATGAAGTTTGCGCCGGCGCTATCGAACATTGAGTTCTCGTCGTATTTCGGAAGTGGAGGCGAGGATCGATTCGCAGGATTGTTCCTTACTAATGATGGTGCGTTAGCTGTAACAGGTTCAACGTCGAGTGCCAACTATGAAACCTTTCCTCTTGTAAATCCAATGTGGTGGTTGCAACCAGATCGGCCGTATGATTGGACGTACAATGGGGGTACAAGTGATGCAGTGCTAACGATATTTTCGAGAGATGGCGCACACGTGCTTGTTTCTACATTCTATGGTGGCTCGGGAGCAGACATTGGTACTTCTGTTTTTGGCGACTCGCGCGGTAGAATAGTTATTGTAGGCGAAACAAGTTCCAGTGACCTCCCAATCGTTGGTGGACTGCAAACTGCCATGCGTGGTCAAACTGATGTGATGGCCGCCATGTTTGCTGGAAACGGCAGAACTCTTGCAGGATCAACGTTTTTTGGTGGCACTGGCTCGGAAAATGTGTCCCGTGTGATTCCAGTAACAGACGATATCTGGTTGGTGGCTGGTACCACAACGTCAAGCGACCTTCCCTCATTTGGGGCCGCTACTACCGCCGAGAGAAGAGGGGGCACTGATGGTTATGTTGCAAAGATTGGAATCAACATAGTTGCCTTTTGTACCACAATCGGTTGGGATGGAGACGATGTATTAACATCGTGCCTGCTTGATCGCAATGGCGATTTGGTGCTCTCGGGATCAACAACATCCAAGCGCATCGTGCTTTCGAATGAGGAGTTGTCTGCCTACTCTGAAACCGACGCGCTTGTTGTAAAATGGGCGTTCGGAACGCTCGACCTAGGCACACCACGAGGTGGCGAACGGATGTGTGCGGGACAGTTAATCAGCTTCTCGTGGAGCACCGTGGACATGCCCCCCTCAGAACAATTCACGCTTGAATATTCTCATGATCAGATTGTGTGGTCAAAGATCGCCGCAGGTTTGACCGGTGGGTCTTATCAGTGGCAGGCAGATCTCGAATCCGTAGACACGAATGGCGTATTCGTTAGGGTAAGAACACAGCGCGGGCATGTTTCGAGCTCAATTGAAAAGATGCGTATTGATCCTCGAGTGCAGTTGGGTGTTCTTTCTGCGTCTGCATTTGCGTGTCTTAATCAACGCTACATTATGCTAGCGGAAGCCGAAGGTTTGGGCCTCCGCTATTCTTGGCGACGAAATGGCCAGACCCTACCAGGCAATGGCAGAACATACGTTGTGGAATCGGTAACGCTGGGCACTGCCGGACGCTATGAATGTATTGTTACAGGTGGGTGTGGTCAGTCCGTTTCATCGCCAATCTTCAAGGTCGCCGTGCCTTTGGTGCCAATCATCACGCAGCAACCTCAAAACGTTGCCGTGTTAGAGTCTGCACCAGCAGAGTTGGTTATTGATGGGTTAGAAGGATCAAAGTTTACGTGGTACAAGCTCGGATATCTCCAAGAAATGGGATCTGGTAGAACCCTTCGTTTTGCAAAAACAACTCCTTTTGATGCTGGCCTATACTGGTGTGCCTTAACCACGGAGTGCCACACGGTTGTTTCAGACACCGTAGAACTTCATCTTCAGCCAGTTTCCGTCTACGGCGACGGAGCCTCCCTAAGCCCCCTAGTATTGAAATCAGAAGCCAATTCCATCTATGTATTCGACTTTACAGGGCGGCTGGTCTGGTTGGGGCACCCAGGCGACCGCAATTTGTCGTTCGATGAGCTTTTTCTCTCAGGGCTTACCTCAGGGGTCTACCTCGTTGTTACCATTAGTGCATACGGAGAGCTAAAGACCGAAATTCGAATTAGGACTAAATAAGTCGTATATTCGTGCCATGGCACAAGAATCAGCAATACTTGATGATGTAGTACAAAGCGACTACAAATACGGCTTTACATCAAATATCGAACAAGAGCTTCTTCCAAAGGGGCTAAGCGAAGACGTTATTCGATACATTTCGGCTAAGAAAGAAGAGCCGGAGTGGATGTTGCAATGGCGACTAACGTCATATGCCCAATGGATAAAGATGACGGAGCCCACGTGGCCTAACGTCAACTATCCCAAAATTGATTTTCAAGAGATTATCTACTGGGCTTCTACGGTAAAGAAGGAAGGACCTGCTTCACTCGATGAGGTGGATCCTGAACTCCTTGCAACATTTAAGAAACTTGGTATACCAATCGAAGAACAAAAGATGCTCACCGGCGTTGCGGTAGACATCGTCATAGATAGTGTAAGCGTAAAAACAACCTTCCAAGATGCGTTGCTTGAAAAGGGTATTATCTTTTGCCCAATCAGTGAAGCAATCCGCGACCATCCAGAACTTGTAAAGCGCTACATCGGTTCGGTTGTTCCTACGAACGACAACTTTTACGCGGCTCTAAACTCAGCTGTATTCAGCGATGGATCTTTTGTGTATATACCAAAAGGTGTTCGTTGTCCGATGGAGTTAAGCACATACTTCCGCATCAATGCGCGCAACACCGGTCAGTTCGAACGCACTTTGATCATCGCCGATGAAGGAAGCTACGTAAGCTACCTTGAAGGTTGTACTGCTCCACAACGAGATGAGAATCAGCTTCATGCTGCAGTTGTAGAGCTTGTTGCACATACCGATGCTGAGATTAAATACTCCACAGTTCAAAATTGGTACCCAGGCGACAAAGAGGGCAAAGGTGGTATCTACAACTTTGTAACCAAGCGCGGAGTTTGCGAAGGAAAACGTAGCAAGATTTCGTGGACGCAAGTTGAAACTGGCTCTGCTATTACATGGAAGTATCCGAGTGTTGTTCTTAGAGGTGATGACTCGATCGGAGAATTCTATTCCGTAGCCGTAACCAATCACATGCAGCAAGCCGATACTGGTACCAAGATGATGCATATCGGTAAGAACACACGAAGCCGGATTGTCTCAAAGGGCATTTCTGCAGGAACATCACAAAATAGCTATCGTGGACTTGTAAAAGTTCTCAAGGTTGCTGACGGGGCGAGGAACTATTCTCAGTGTGATTCGCTTTTGCTTGGTGACAAGTGTGGCGCTCACACGTTTCCATATCTCGAGGTTGCCAATGCTTCTGCAACAGTAGAGCATGAGGCCACAACATCAAAGATCGGCGAGGACATTCTGTTCTATTGCAATCAGCGTGGCATTGATACCGAAACAGCTGTGGCACTCATTGTGAATGGTTACGCACGTGAAGTGCTCAACCAACTTCCAATGGAGTTTGCAGTTGAAGCGCAAAAACTTTTAGCGATTTCACTTGAAGGAAGCGTAGGATGACCCCAATTCTCCAGATAACAGACCTTAAGGCAGGGATTGAAGACCGTGAAATTCTTCAGGGAATTTCCCTGACGGTAAACCCTGGCGAAGTGCACGCGGTGATGGGCCCAAATGGCTCTGGGAAGTCTACTCTTGCCTCCGTGCTTGCTGGCCGCTCAGACTATACCGTCAATGGTGGATCGATCACATTTATGGGGAAAGACCTTCTGGATCTTTCACCAGAAGATCGCGCACGAGAAGGTCTATTCTTGGCATTTCAATATCCGGTTGAAATCCCTGGCGTGTCCACGGCAAATTTCCTCAAGACAGCTGTGAACGAACTCCGTAAACACCGCGGTCAAGAACCACTAGAGCCGGCGGCCTTCCTTGCGTTAATGCGCGAGCGGATGAGGCTTGTTGAAATGGATTCGTCGTTTCTTAGCAGGTCCCTTAACGAAGGTTTCTCCGGTGGAGAAAAAAAGCGCAACGAGATTTTTCAAATGGCAATGCTAGAGCCAACACTTGCGGTTCTCGACGAAACAGACTCTGGTCTCGACATCGATGCGCTGCGCATCGTTGCTGGTGGTGTTAATTCTCTGCGCTCGCCAGACAGAGCAACAATCATTATTACGCACTATCAGCGTTTGCTGGACTATATCGTGCCAGATGTAGTACATGTTTTATGGAACGGCCGCATTGTTCGCTCTGGAGGAAAAGAGTTGGCACTCGAATTAGAAAAGCGTGGGTACGATTGGATTAAAGCAGAAGCAGCGGTGGAGATGGAATGAGCACTTTGCAACACGCGCGGAACAAAGCACGCAGTCGTTTTATCGCTTTAGGCATACCTACGCCCCGTCATGAAGAATGGAAATACACAAACGTTCTTTCGTTCATTAAGCAGGATTTGTTAGCCCCTTCTCAACCGACGGTAGCACAAGATTTGTCGATGGACGAGTTTGCCTTAGCAATGAACGGCATGCGCACAGCACTTGAAGGTGGCTGGCTTGTTACTATCGTTAATGGAAGGTTCAGTGCTGCACTTTCGGCTATCCCCGCGGCAGCCGCAGGAGTTTCTATTGAGCAACTAACGGACGAGCTGTTAGAGAACAACGCGGACGTGAGATCTGCATTCGGCAGTCAGGCATCGATTGATGATCATTCATTTGTTGCCCTTAACACCGCTCTCACCGATGCATGCGTCCTCATCCGAATTGCTCCCGGTGCAACAATCGAACGACCTGTTCATATCGCGATGATATCCGACACTCGGCAAGCAGATAGTTTTTCGGCTCCTCGGGTACTTGTACTAACAGGTAAACATTCTTCTGCCGACGTGATAACGTCCGCGCACGTTATTGGTGATAACGCTGGACTAAACATCAACGTTATTGAGTTTTCGGTGGCTCAAGAGAGTAGCCTACAATATCATGCAATTGCCGATGCCACAGCCAACCTACGTGTGATATCGTATGCAGGAGCAAGCGTAGAACGTGGTGGAACGTTTACGTCGCACTCGGTAAATATTGGCGGTGGCTTTGTTCGAAACGATCTTGCTGTGCGGCTCCTCGCCCCGTCAAGCGAGGCCTACCTCTATGGGGTATCGGTTCTTAATGCCACGGAGTTTGTAGACAACCACACGGTGGTTGATCATTGTGCCCCTCATTGCCATAGCGAAGAACTGTACAAGGGTCTGTATGACGGATCGTCTGTGGGCGTCTTCAACGGAAAAATATTCGTTCGCCCTGATGCACAGAAGACTACGGCGTATCAGTCAAATCATTCGATTCTGCTGAGTAACAAGGCGCAGGTAAATGCAAAGCCGCAATTGGAAATATGGGCAGATGATGTGAAATGCTCTCATGGAGCAACGGCTGGTCAGCTCAACGAAGAAGCCATCTTCTATCTCCGATCAAGAGGCATAGACGCCGCCAAAGCACGTGCGCTTATGACGTATGCCTTTGCTGCGGAAGTTCTTGAACACATTAATCATGAAGGATTGCGGCAACATCTCGAGCAGCGCATAGCAACAAAGCTCGGTGCCGAAACACTCTTACTATGAATCCCTTAGAGCCCATATCAGTGAATCACGTTGATGTTGAAACATTGCGTTCGGAGTTTCCAATTCTATCGCGCAAGGTTCATGGCAACGTACCGCTGGTGTATCTCGACAATGCAGCTACGTCGCACAAGCCCCTTACAGTTATAGACAGCATTGCAACGTTCTACAAACATTCAAATTCGAACGTTCATCGAGGCGGTCATGCACTTGGGTCCGAAGCAACAGCTCTCTATGAAGATGCTCGCAAGACCGTGGCTCAGTTTCTCAATGCCAGAGCGGATGAGATTGTGTTCACTCGCGGAACCACAGAGAGTATCAATCTCGTAGCATCCTCGTTGGCCACAAAAGAAGGGACTACACTTGCCGGTAGGTCCGTTGTGATCACCGAGATGGAGCATCATGCCAACATCGTTCCTTGGCAGATGTTTTGTGATAGGACTGGTGCTGAATTGCGGGTAATTGGAGTTCAGGATAACGGTTCACTCCACCCCGCCCAGATACACACAAAGATTGATGATTCCACGTATCTGGTAGCTGTTGTTCACGTTTCCAATACGCTAGGCATTGCGAATGATGTTGCACGCATCTGTGCGCGTGCTAAAGAAGTTGGTGCATTGTCCTTTGTAGACGGAGCACAGTCGGTAGTACACCACGCTATCGACGTACAATCACTCGGCTGCGACTTCTTTGCATTCTCGGGTCACAAACTCTACGGCCCAACTGGAATTGGCGTCTTGTACGGCGCGCTCAGCGTTTTAGAAACGATGCCTCCGTATCAAGGAGGGGGCTCGATGATTAACCAGGTAACGTTTGAGCGCACCACGTATAACGACGTACCATGGCGGTTTGAGGCAGGCACGCCACATATCGCAGGTGCAGTTGGGTTGGCTTCAGCAATACGATGGTTGTCGAAGCTAGACCGTGTTGCTATCCTTGAACATGAGCTATCGTTAACATCGAAGCTCCTTGCGGGTCTGACGGACATTGAAGACCTCAAACTTTTAGGTAGTGGCTCCAAACACGTAGGGATTGCCTCATTCGTCATAGGCGGTGTTCATGCAAGCGACGTGGGAATGTTGCTCGATGAACAGGGAGTTGCAATTAGAGTAGGGCATCACTGCACTATGCCGCTAATGAAACGGTTTGGAGTTGATTCAACTGCTCGAGTTTCCGTTGCTGCGTATACAAGTGATGCTGATATCGACGCGTTTTTAGCAGCACTGCATAATGTGCTGCGAATATTGAAAATGTAATGATTCATCATGACGATTAACGAAACCATATCCGCGCTTGAGCATGAGTTTGCTTCCTTAACTGAGTGGGAAGACAGATATGCGCACATCATTGCATTGGGCAGAGGGCTCCCATCGTACCCTGAAGCATATCGCACGGATGAGTTCAAAGTGCGTGGTTGTCAGTCCCAAGTGTGGCTTCATGCTGAGATAAAAGATGGTGCAATTCACTTTGATGCTGATAGCGATGCCATGATTGTGAAGGGGCTCGTTGCCCTGCTCATGCGCCTGTACAACAACAGAACCCCGCAAGAGATATTGGAGGCGCCAGGAGACGTTGCGGCAAGATTGGGTTTGGACCAGCACTTATCGCAGAACCGTTCAAGCGGGCTTGCAAGCATTGCAAAACAAGTAAAACTCTATGCACTCGCATATTCAATGGTGAGGGCCTGATGATATCAAGAGACCGATTGATTGAAGAGATACGCACGATATTTGATCCTGAGATTCCTATAGATATCTATGAACTGGGATTGATTTACGAAGTTCGTATCGAAGATCAAACCAATGTGATTGTTGTAATGACTCTTACAACTCCAAATTGTCCGTCTGCGCAGGCACTGCCTGCCGAGGTCAAAGATAAAATAGCGGCGCTCGATGGCGTGGAAAAAGTAGACGTTCAAATCACGTTTGATCCACCCTGGGATAAATCTATGATGTCTGAGGTTGCACTATTTTCAATAGGAATGTTCTGAACATGGCCGTACAATTTCATTCGCTAGTAATCTCAAGAGTATGGCATGCTACGCCTGACACTGTTGCCATTTCTTTAGAGGTTCCCGAAGAACTCAAGCCCGTGTTTCTATACAAGCATGGTCAGTACATCACAATCAAGATTGAGATCGGCGGCGTAAGCCATCGGCGCAATTATTCGTTGAGCTCCAGCCCCGTGTTAGATGAGCCCCTTACCATTGCCGTAAAACGTGTGAGCGAAGGTGTTGTGTCTTCCTGGCTCAAGAGCCACGTTAAGCCAGGTTTAATGCTTGAGGTATATCCTCCGATGGGCAACTTTACAAAGGACTTGCACCCGGACAATGTGCGGCACTACGTAATGGTAGCTGGTGGGAGTGGGATTACGCCGATATTATCTATCATGAAGACCATTCTGCGTGTTGAGCCAAAGAGTACGGTAACGCTGATTTTTGCAAACATTAATGAGTCGTCCATCATCTTTGATGAAGAAATCAAAGCGCTGTCCGTCAAACATCCAGAGTGCTGCAAAGTTGTACATGTTCTTGAAGAAGCAGCAAGTACGCAGAGGACGCAGTTCATAGGGCGTTTGGATAAACAGATGATGGATACCATTCTTGCGAAGTTTGTTCCAACGTTTGGACCTGTGGACGCTTTTGTGTGTGGTCCGCAAGGACTTATGGATGGCGCAATCGCTGACCTGCATGCACGAGGACTAGATGACCACCATATTCATCGCGAATATTTCACTTTGTCGAAGGACACAATGGAGACGAAGTCAGAAACCCCAGCCAACGCATCAGGTTCTTCCAACGTGTTGGTAACACGTCGGGTACGGATCAAGCTGTATGGCAAGGAGTCTGAATTTGACGTAGAGCCAGACGAGACCATTCTCTCTGCAGCCCAACGTGCGGATCTCGATCCACCGTATGCATGCCAGATTGGTGCATGCTGTACATGCCGAGCAAAACTTGTTAGCGGAACCGCCATTATGGATGAGCGAGAAGCTCTTTCTGATGACGAGATAGCCGATGGTTATGTGCTGACGTGCCAGGCCCACCCAACATCAGACGGCGTTTTTGCCGATTACGACCGCTGAGATGCTGAAGCTTTCTAAACGCGTGGAGTATGCTCTGCTTGCCATACAGGATATGGTGAGGGATCCAGAGTCTATTGTATCTGCCAAAGACGTTGCACAAAGGTATTCGATATCGCAGGCGCTGGTTGCCAAAGTATTACAGCAGCTTGCTCGCGAGCGGATCCTTCGGTCCTTTGCTGGCGTCAACGGTGGATATTCGCTGGCCCAGGAACCGATCAACATTAGCATTGAGCGCGTAATCCACGCAGTAGAAGGATATACCGGTGGCCTTGTAGATTGTCAGGATGGCTCAGATCACGAATGTTCTGCCCTGGGGTCTTGCACAATTAAAGCGCCATTAGGTGTGTTACAGGAAAAGATTAATGCAACATTTCGGTCAATGACGGTGGCGGAACTTGTTCCACCAACAACGAGTCTTATACAATTGGAGGTTTCATGAGCGTAGCAATTCTAGGCACAGATCAGCTTTCTATACCCACATCAGTTACTGGTGCGGGTGCTGATGACAACATCATCGTAACGATGAAGGCGTTACAAGAGGTAAAGAAGATCAAGTCGTCAAATAACATTGCGGACGATTTTGGACTTCGTCTTGGAGTAAAAGGTGGCGGGTGTTCAGGCATGTCCTACACCCTCGGATTTGACGCAGCATCACGCGAGAGTGATCTTGTCCTTGATGCCGACGGCGTAAACGTTTTTATTGATTCAAAGAGCATGTTCTATCTCATGGGAATGACGTTAGACTTTAGCGACGGACTCATGGGCAAGGGTTTTACATTTAACAATCCTAATGCAACAAAGACTTGTGGCTGCGGCTCAAGCTTTGGTGTGTAATATTTACCAAGGGAACTTCAATGTCATACGAATGGAAATTTAACGCGCGTCCGTACTCAGACGAAGAAGCAAAAGAACTTTTGAAGGACGTGGTTTCTCCAGAAACAACGGATTGGCACTATAACACCCATCACAAGGGTTACGTAACCTTCTTGAACAAAATCGAGGCTGCACTGCCAAATGCTGACAAAGGTGCAGCTAATGGTAACTGGAGCGATTTTGGTGAACTCAAGCGCAGGCAGACATGGAATCACGCTGGTACAGTTCTACATGACGTGTATTGGGCTGTGCTCGGTGGCGATGGTGATCCAACAAAAGGCCCTGAAGTTCATGCAGCAATCGAAAAGGAATTTGGTTCGTTTGATGCATGGAAGGCTGACTTCAAAGCAACCGCAACTGCCGCAAAACTTTCGGGTTGGGGAGTGCTATGTATAGACGTTTTGTATTCAGGCAGACTTCTCAACGTCTTGGTAGATGAACATCACTACGGCGCAGTATGGGGCGGCATTCCGCTGATTTCGTGCGACGTGTTTGAACATGCCTATTACCATAAAGATGGTCCAGGCCGTGTAAAGTATATCGACGCATTCCTCAACAATCTGCATTGGGGAAGAATCAACAAACGATTTGTAAAGTTCTCTGCGTGACACTTGGATTATTCCCGCTGAACTTGGTTCTATTCCCCAACGTTCGCGTACCCTTGCACATTTTTGAGCCCCGTTACAAGGAGCTCATGAATGAGTGTCTTAAACAATCTGCTGAGTTCGGCATCAACCATGTTGATGCCGGACACATGCAGCCCGTTGGTTGTGCTGCTAAGGTGGTTGAAGTTGCCCAGCAATACCCTGATGGGAGAATGGATGTTATTGTCGAGGGCACGCGTCGGTTCCGTTTGCTTGAACTTAAGAACGACGATCATCCATATGCTACCGGCGAGATTGAAGAGTTAGAAGATGAAGATGTACCAGTAGATCACGTCTTAGTAGACGGATGTCTTACCAGCTACAACCTCATCGTTCATCTTGTGTATGGGGCTACTGCGAACGTGTTAACCGCCCAAGATCTCAGTTTGACTCCATCGTTTGACATGGCGCCTAAGTCGGGACTCTCTACCCCGCAAAAACAACAGCTCCTTGAGCTATCGTCGGAAAACGCTCGGCTTGAGCTTTTGCATACTCACTTATCTGATCTTCTGCCCATGATCAAGAAGGCAGAAACTGTACAGCGCATCGTTCAGAGCGATGGATATATTCGCGCAGTTACATGAAGACTGGCCTAGATCAGCGCACCACGTATAAGATTATCGACAGGATATTATCACTGGACTACCACAGTGAAATCGACCTTCTGTCTGCGCTCGTGCGAGACATCGTTGAGAACGATCGTTTTATTATGACCGGTGGCCGGGTGTGGCTCTATGATGAGTCAGACAATGCCTATGTGCTCCGATATCAATTTGGTGAAACTGATGTTCTCGTTGAAGGTACTCGGCGTGTTGTTGACGATGCTTCGCCCTTTGCTCGCATAGCGGGTGGAAAAACAATCGTTGTGCTAGACGACGGCGATGCCGATCGTGGACACCGTGAGTATACTCTTACGGGGGTTGGCGAACGGCGCAAGACGGAACCGCATCACGTGCGCGAGTATGCACTAGCATTTACTGCACGTTCGATAACCGATGAGTTTCGGGATACGCTTATGGTGGTTGGTGCCGCTGCCACTACGGCGTTGCGGAACATGCAGGCAACGGTTCGTGAAAGCCGCATGCAGAAGGATCTAGACCAAGCATGGCAGATCCAACGTGGGCTTGTCCCTGATCATGCGCGAAGATTTCTTGAGTTCGACCTCTACGGTGTATCACTCCCTGAGAGTGTTGTAGGAGGAGATTATTTTGACTACCTAACAACGTCTGAATCGGATAGACTTGGAGTTGTTATCAGCGATGCAGCAAGCAAAGGTCTTCCCGCAGCGGTGCAAGCACTCTTTGTTAGTGGCGCCATGAGAATGGGCGTGAGCTTCGAAACCAAGATGTCTTCGCTAATCGCACGGCTCAACACCCTTATTTATGATACATTCCCTCATGAACGATTCGTATCGCTCTGTTACTGCGAACTAACTCATTCGTCAAACGGCCTTGTGTTGTATGCCAATGCTGGCCATTGTCCGCCCATACACTTTAGGGCTGCAACCAAAACGCCTGAGTTTCTTCAGCCAACCGGCGGCATCCTAGGGATTATTGCCGACCAGCAATTCCGTGTTGAGAACATCAACATGGGTCACGGAGACGTTCTCGTGATGTATACCGATGGCATCACTGAAGCACATGACTCCAACGGAGCTCTCTATGGCGAAGACCGTCTGATTGAAGTTATTGCCCTGCACGCCAGCTCTTCGTCCGAACTTATAGCTCAAGCTATTCTCAACGATGTACAGACGTATTCCGCTGGTGCGCGGTATTCAGATGACAAGACCCTGATTGTTGTCAAGCGCGATTAACCTTTTGCATTGCGAGCTCAATGCCAGCAAGGGCTATTTCTTCTACCGCCAATACTGCCGACGAAATCATCGAGGCCACAAGACCCGTCTCTTGGGGTGGGAAGGGGGCTAACACATAGCCCACTAGCTCCCCAGCTCCAAAATTGCGGTCTATCCCGCAGCGCAGTCGCCAGAAGTTTGGGCTCTGAAGTTCCTCTATCAGGGAAGAAATGCCATTGTGCCCGCCTGAAGACCCCCCCAACCTCAAATGAACCCTTCCTGTTGGGAAGTTGCATTCGTCGGCAACCGCAACCACCTGTTTTGGATTCATGTTGTTGCACTTTACCACACGGCTAACTGCCGTACCTGAGAGGTTCATGTACGTAAGTGGCTTTAAAATAAGGAATTCCTTGCCCATTATAAGGACGCTGGCTTCGCAATATTGCTCGCCAACTACTTGCCAAGAAGCACGATGTTTCTCTACCATAGAGTCAACAACCCTAAACCCGATGTTATGTCGGGTTAACTCGTATTTGGCACCAGGATTGCCTAGGCCAACGATGAGGAAAGACGGATTCATAGGTTTATGTGGAAAACTTAACCTACTGCCTAGAAAAATACATACTTTTACGTACGTATCTAGAGAGGAGAGGCGGTATGGATTCTTCTAAATCTTACCAAGCAATAACATGGTAAAGCTATGAAAGATAAAGACAAAGCGGAAGTACGTATGGCACTCGAGTTGATTAATCCTCAAATTGCATGTCAGAAAAGCGACATAAGGGAAAATGATTTTTTGGCGACAACGCAACATACGATACGGCGCCTATGACCGTTGCTACAACGTTTAAAACGTCAATAGCGATAGTCTTTTTATGCTCTCTCTTTGCAGTGGGAGTTCAAGAGGCTCGTGCTCAGAATACCGACAACGTTGGTATAGGCACACCTGTGCCTGACAACTCTGCTTTGCTTGAACTCAACAGCCAATCTAAGGGATTGTTAGTTCCTCGTATGACGCAAGCCGAGAGAGACGCAATTCTTCAGCCTTCTTCGGGCCTTTTAATTTTCAATACTTCAACTGCCTCCTTCCAGTACAATTTTGGCTCAAAGGGCGCTCCTAGTTGGGTAACAGTTCTTTGGTTCCAGGGCAACGACAATGGGTCGGCAAACCAGCTCTTCTGGTCACTTGGTGGCAACGACTCCGTAAACACCAACAACTTCCTTGGAACAATTAACGATGCGTCACTTGTATTCAAGAGCAAGAATATTACTCGTTTGGTGTTAACGGCGGCGGGTGAAATTAACGTTACGGGCGCTACAAATATTTTCGGATCTTTAAACCTGGCAAATGCGAACACTCCGTTATTGCTTGATGGTCAGCCAGGGGCACGTGGGGGTGTATTTATTTCATCTGGCCCGGCGTTAACTCCTCGTTGGAGTTCAGACATGGTTGTGTCCGATACAGGGCTCGTACTTGATGCAAATACCTACGTTAACAAGCCCCTTGTAATTCGAGATTCAGCACGGTTCCTAGTTCTCCCTAAGATTCCTCTTCTAGCTGGTCACATACTATCAGGTGACCTAAACGACATAGCATCGCCAGTTGCGCCCGGAGTAAATGGTGCATTGTTGCAGATCGTTGCTGGATTTCCACAATGGGTAGACCCAGACAGAACGTTGTATTGGACACTCAACGGTAACACCGGCACCGACGTTTCTTCCTTTGTAGGAACCCGAGATGCAAGTGATTTGCGCCTTGGAACAAACAACACGTTTCGAGTTACCATTGCAGCAAGTAATGGCGAAGTAACTATCAACTCACTTGCAGGTGCAGGTCTTACAAATCCTCCCGAAAGTGGTGAGGGTCTAGTGATGGTGGACGGTGCAGGCAGGCTGTTCAAGCGCGAATCACAATCGCTTCTACAGCTACCGCAAAACAACATGTACATAGGCGACGCGAATAACGTTGCCCAGCCATTCCCACCTGGAGCAGATTCTACCTTCTTAGCAACTATGTCGGGAATCCCTACATGGGTAGATGCTAAAAACCTCTTACGCGATCGCCCATGGATTATAGGTGGTAATTTTGCTGTGGGGATCAATCCAATACTTGGAAATCTATCTACGTCGGGTGTTCTTGATCTTGATATCTATGCCGGGGGACAGTCGATGTTGTTCCTCAATGGATCCACGCAGCAAATCGATGCTAGAGTCCCCTTCAATCTTGTTGGTTCTTCTACGCCATTGTTGCTTAACGGATTGGCTGGTTCGGCGGGTATGGTTCTTACGTCCAACGGTGCGGGTAATACGCCGGTGTACACAGATAGCTTATCTCTGCGAGAACTTACGGTAAGTAATAAGCTCACAATAAGTGGACGCAGCGAATTCGCTGACACGGCCACATTTCTTGTTAGGCCTAAGATTCCCTTGCCGTATGGCAACATGCTTACTGGAGATGCTAACGACTGGGCTGCACCAATGGCTCCTGGCGTAAATGGGTCCCTTCTCCAGATCATTGCTGGGCAGCCACTATGGGTTGATCCAGACAGGACAGAATATTGGACACTGAGTGGCAACACGGCTGTGGCATCATCATCATTTGTTGGAACTCGTGATGCCAATGACCTTCGGCTGGGAACCAATAGTGCCTTCCGTGTAACCATCTCTGGTGTTACTGGCGATGTAACCGTGAATTCACTTGCCGGTGCAACGGTTGCCGGACCAATTGCAGTCAATGAAGGTTTTGTAAGTGCTGATGGTGCAGGCCGATTGGTTAAGCGTGATATCTCTACGATTCTTCGACTGCCCGAAGACAACTTCTTCATTGGTGATTCCAACGACCTTGCTTCTCCGTTTCCACCCGGATCCGACTCTACATTCCTTGGAATATTCAACGGCAAGCCTACATGGTATAATCTTGGTAGCGTCCTGAGTACGCGATCATGGCTTATCGGTGGAAATGTTAATCCGCCAAGTAACATACTTGGAAACCTCTCTCCTACTGGGAATACTGATCTTGATGTTCGAGCTGGCGGTACAACGAGACTCTTCTTGCAAGGGAGCTCAGAAGCCGTTGACGTTCGTTCGTCTCTCAATCTTGATGGATCAAATCGCGAAATGCGCCTAAATGGAAACCCAGGCACAGATGGTTTTGTGTTTGTTTCGTTTGGTCCGGGAAAGACTCCGTATTACACAGACTCGCTCACCTTGCGCAAGCTTCGCATCACAGATTCATTGATCATTGATGCCAAGTTTGATCTTCCTCTTACCTATGCTCACATGTTTGTTGGAGACGTGCGTAACAAGGCCATAGAGCTTGTGCCAGGTATAAATGGTTCTTTACTTCAGATCGTTGCGGGTGCACCACAGTGGGTGGACCCGGATAAAACAGATTACTGGACGATAAGTGGCAATACTGCTGTACCAGCATCTGCTTATGTTGGTACGCGAGATGGAAATGATCTTCGGTTTGGTACAAACAACGCGTTCCGTGTTACCATTAGTGGCACGTCTGGAGAAGTAACGATCAACAATCTCGCTGGCCCGGGGCTAGTTGCACCACCAACACTAGGCGAAGGTTTTGTTATTGCGGATAATGCGGGCAAGCTTGTAAAGCGAGATGTCATTTCGTTTTTACAACTTCCAGAGAACTATTTGTACGTTGGTGATTCTAATGATGTTGCTCGTCCGTTTGCTCCGGGCGCAGACTCTACCGTGTTAGGTGTTTTAGGTGGCTCGCCGTCTTGGATTAACATTTCGGCATTACTACGAGACCGAGCATGGATTCAAGGTGGTAACAACAACGTAACATCGCCGATTATCGGGAACATGCAAACTGCAGGCATCACAGACCTAGATCTCCGAGCAGGAGGTCAATCGAAGTTATTCTTGCAAGGTGGAGCTGATGTTATTGATGTGCGGTCTTCCCTCAATCTTGACGGACTGGGGCGTGAGATCAGGCTTAACGGCAATCCCGGTGTTGATGGATTTGTTATGGTGTCATGGGGTCCGGGCAGAACGCCCTATTACACAGACTCTCTCGTGCTACGTAAGCTTCGAGTAACTGACTCATTAAAGCTCCCGTTAAGCAATGGCCACATCTTCGTAGGAGATGCATCCAATGTTGCTACACAAGTGCCACCTGGTGTTGAAGGCGCTTTGTTACAGATCACAGCGGGGTATCCAACGTGGGTAGACCCTTCACTTTCTGGCTTCTGGTCTTTACAAGGAAATCAAAACATCCCGCCTACTGCCTTTCTTGGTACACGTGATGCAAGTGACCTTCGTTTGAATACGAACAACGCTCTGCGCCTGACGATCTCATCGGCGGGCCAGGTAACAGTGAATGACCTCGCTGGAGCTACCGTTCCCGGGGCACTTACAGCACAAGAAGGATTTGTGAGTGCCGATGCAACTGGTAAACTCACAAAGCGTGATCTATCATCAATCTTAGCGTTGCCACTAAACAACTTATTTGTTGGTGACGTTACAAATAAGGCCGCGCCTTTTGCTCCTGGTGCAGACTCTACCGTGCTTGGCATCTTGGCTGGCGCACCATCATGGATCGACGTTTCAGGTCTTTTACGAGACAAGGCATGGATCCAAGGTGGTAACACTCTTGTGTCATCGCCTGTGCTCGGCAACATGCAGACGGCCGGAATCACGGACCTTGATATTCGTGCTGGCGGGCAAACACGGCTCTTCCTTCAAGGCAGTGCAGAAGTTGTAGATGTACGTTCGTCGCTTAATCTTGACGGAACAAACCGTGAGCTTCGTCTCAATGGCAGCCCCGGGGCAGATGGATTTATTCTTGTTTCGCTTGGTCCTGGCAAAACGCCGTATTACACAGACTCACTTGTACTTCGTAAGCTACGCGTCTCGGATTCGTTAAAACTTCCTTTGAACTTCGGCAATATCTACGTTGGCGATGCCACGAACACAGCGGCCATGTATCCACCAGGAGCCGATTCAACGTTGTTGTCGATTGTAGGGGGCACACCCACATGGACAGATTATAGGGGCTTGTTGGCCGGGTTTGCCTGGGTACAAGGTGGTAACGCAACAATTACAAATAACATCCTCGGCAACATGCGAACAACGGGAGACCGTGACCTCGACATTCGTGCTGGAGGTAATTCAATGATTTTCCTCGATGCGGCAGCTAGCCGCATCAATGCTCGTGATGAGTTCAATCTTGACGGTACAGATGTACCGCTTCTGCTTAACGGTTCCGCTGGGTCGGACGGCTTTGTCCTCGTGTCAAAGGGTCCGGGCCTTACGCCATATTATTCCGACTCTCTCGTGCTCCGTAAGCTACGGGTAACGGATTCACTCAAGCTCCCGCTCAACTATGCGAACATCTATGTTGGTGATATCACCAACAATGCTGCACAGTTGCCGCCGGGTACCAATGGTTCGCTCTTGCAGATTGATGCAGGCCAACCAAGATGGGTTCCATCGGAAGACGCAGCATACTGGGCCCTTACAGGGAACACTGGTATTGCTGCTTCTGCATTTGTTGGAACCCGCGACGCTAACGACCTTCGTTTTGCAACGGATAATACTACAAGGGTAACCATTGCACAAGGAACAGGGAATGTCACCATGACGTCACTCGCCGGCGCACCGAGCTCAGCGCCGGTAGGGGCCAATGATGGAATAGTGGTGACTGATGCCTCCGGCTTACTCCAGAAGAAAGACCGTTCGATTATTCTGGGTTTGCTCGGCATTTATGGCGGACGTTATACCAATACATCGGCTGCACCGGAATTCAACGTAGTAGTTACGTTACCACCTGGTGCAACGATGGATCCACAAGCGGCCATCGTCGTAACTCCTGAAGCCTCTACAAGTGTATCTGTGACGCCATTCATTGTGAATGGTTCCCGCACAGCTAATTCGTTCGCAATCAACTTTCCGGGCGGACTCAACCCGGGTGAGGCGATCAATTGGTTGGTAAGGAATCCATGATGAAGTCCGAACGCTGCTTATCCGCGAATGTCAACTCGACATCATTTTTTAAGTATCATTTTTCTCTTTCCACTTTTTTAAGGAGTACTTCCATGAAGTTCTCTTCCATTCTGAAGGGGCTCATACTTACCGTAGCCCTCTTCATGTTCGTCTCGGAAGCTGCCGCACAGCTGCCGGTGCGTACGAGAAGCCTTGTAATGCTCTCAACGGCAACAGGGCAGATCACGCAAAATTCTGGTGCTATGATTCTTGCGAACAACTACGCAGTAACATGGCCAGCCATAGCATCGCCAGTTCTGGCAAATCACAAATCATTCCTGTATGCGGATGCCCTTAGTACGGCTACGCAACAGAACCTTGGATGGTTTGATGTATTAGGAGACCTTGTCGATAACAACGGCAATCTTGTGAATGCGGCTGACGCAGGTCAGGTAACGTATTGGGCAGATGACAACTCCGTAACTGGTGAACTTGGCTTCCTTTGGGATGAGCTCACCAATACTCTGACGTTGGGTGAGGCGGCCGAACCTGGTGAAATCCGCTTCAGACTTGGAGTTGCGGGTGTCAATCCAGGAACACTTAACACTGCGGTACTTACAAACCCGATTACGTACACATTGCCGAACCTAACGGCTGGATCGTTTGCTGTAAATATTCCTGTATCTACGAATCTTCCAGACATCGCAGTAGCAGACCAGATTCTCTTGTCTAATACAAGCGGTTCTGCGCGTTGGGCAACCAACCCGTTTGCTGGCGTAGAGCGTGGTGTTGAAGATCCAACCGATGGGAACTTCACTCACACAGTTACACTAGTAGCTGCTGTAGATGCAACACCGCTTAACGATGTAATTCTCGTTACGCCGTATGATATCACAGGAACGCCTAATGGCAACATTCTGTCCGTAACAGCACGTGGGCCAGGCAATTCATTTATCGTTTCGGCTTCAGGCCCATTCAGTGCAAATGAGCGTATCGCTTATCTGTTCATTCCGGTTCCCTAATCGGATTCTCTTGATGTTCGGGGGTGCGGCCCCCGGACGTCGGGGTGGTGCTGAGTGCACCACGCCGACGTCCTAGAAACAAAAAATGTTGAACACAACAGATCATAAAGCCCCTTACCTCAAAGCACTTTCAACGTGTGTGCTACTGCTGTGTGCGTTTGCACTCAACAGTTTTGAAGCGCGTGCTCAGTTGCCTGTGCGAACGCGGAGCTTGCGATTGATTTCCAACAACAACACGAACTACGTAGAGCAGGTAGCACCAAACGGCATAGCCACCAACTTCACGTATACGTGGCCTTCGGTGTATCCTGCAAGTGCAACCGAGTGGTACCTCTCGAGTGATGTTGCAGGTGTTATGCAGTGGACTAACCTTGCAAACGTGTTCTGGCGTCTGGCTGGAAATGCGGATGCCACGGCGGCAAGTTTTGTTGGTCCTACAACAGCATCGGTGCCTTTGAATTTGGCTACGGCAAACGCTACACCTGGTTCTATAGACATGTACATTGGTGTTGTTGCTCCGGCCAATAGAAGACTGTCGCTTACAAATACCTCACTTACTCTTGGATCTGTTGCCAATCCTGTGTCAGCAGATCTCACGGGCACTACTTCCATTAATGCAACAGGCACAGCAAACACCATCATAGGCAACACGGGAGCTGGTGCTACAACTGTTACACTCAACGCTGGTAATACAGGCAACGTTGAATTAGGGGGCATTGTAGCAGATGCAACTCCAACAGACCTGTTGTCGATTAACGCATTTAATCAAGTTCGTAGAACAACACTCACAGGAACCGCCCTTGAGGGTGTTGTATTCAGCGCTGGTGCCTATCGTCTTGGTGGCACAAGCAATGTTTTTAATCCATTCTTAGCCAACCGATTCATCAATGTTGATGCATCGAACCTTTCGATCACAGCCAACGGCGGAATAAACCAACCACTTGTGGTTACTGGTAGTGCAAATAGTGGAGTTGCGCTGGCAGCGTCTGGTGCGGGATCTATCACGGCAACAGGACCTACAGTAGTTACTGGTGTAACTACCATTAACACTACGGGCTCGTTAAACACCACCATCGGCAACACAGGTGTTGGTGCAACAACGGTTACACTCAATGCTGGTTTTACAGGGAATGTTGTCTTGGGTGGCATCATTACCGATGCGGCACCAACGGAACTTTTGTCGATAACCGTTTCGAACCAAGTGCGCCGAACAACACTTACAGGAACAGCTCTTGAAGGTGTGGTCTATAGTAACGGTGCCTACCGTCTTGGCGCCACTACTAATTTGATAAACCCATTCTTAGCCAACCGCTTCATAAATGTTGATGCATCAATCCTCTCGATAACTGCCAATGGTGGTGTAAGTGCACCACTTACCGTTACTGGTGGCGTAAATAGCGGCGTGGCTTTTGTCACAGGTGGCACGGGCGTAATCGCGAGCACAGGTACAACAAACATTAACACAACAGGCACGGCAAACACCACAATTGGTAACGTAGGCCTTGGTGCAACAACGGTTACACTGAACGCTGGGAACGCTGGGAATTTTGTATTGGGTGGCATTGCTACAGATGCATCACCTACAGAACTGTTGTCTATTAACGCTTCTAACCAAGTGCGTCGGTCTACGTTATCCAGCACGGCTCTTGAAGGTATCGTTTATAGTGCGGGTGCTTACCGTCTTGGTGGTACATCGGTTTTATCAAACCCATTCCTAGTAAACCGCTATATCAATGTTGATGGCTCGGATCTTACGATTACGGCAAATGCCGGGGCAAACGCACCTCTTACAATCACTGGTGGTGCAAATAGTGGTGTGGCACTCTCAGCTGGTGGTGTTGGTACAATTAGCGCCATTGGCCAAACGAGTGTAACAGGTGTAGCAACGATTAACACAACAGGCACAGATAATACCACGATTGGTAACGTAGGCGTTGGCGCAACAAGCGTTACACTGAATGTGGGCACCGGTGGTAACATGGTGCTTGGAGGCATTATTGTAGATCCTACACCAACGGATCTGTTGTCTCTCAACGGCTCAAACCAAGTGCGCCGCTCACCGTTGGCCGGTACAGCACTTGAAGGTATCGTGTTTGGTGCTGGTGCATACAGACTTGGTGGTACAACAATTGGGGCAAGCCCATTCCTGGCAAGCCGCTACATTAACGTAGATGCGTCTAACCTTTTTGTTACTGCCAACGGTGGTGCAAGCACACCTATTACTGTTACAGGTGGCGTAAATAGTGGAGTGGCTCTAGCAACTGGCGGCACAGGTGCCATTTCGGGAACGGGCATAACGAACATCAACACAGCAGGAACAGCACCCACCACAATTGGTAACGTTGGCGTTGGCGCATCAAGCGTTACGTTGAATGCTGGTACTACTGGTAGCATTGTCTTGGGTGGTATCGCACCAGATGCAGCACCTACGGAGCTGCTGTCGATTAACGCCCTAAACCAAGTGCGAAGGTCTACGCTAACCGGCACAGCGCTAGAAGGCATCGTTTTTAGTTCTGGCTCCTACCGTCTTGGTGGTATAACTAATGTAGCAAGCCCATTCCTAGCTGGCCGATTTATCAATGTTGACGCATCGAATCTCACGTTTACAGCAAACGCTGGAATAAACACACCTCTCATAGTTACGGGTGGTGCAAATAGTGGAGTAATACTCGCAACTGGTGGCACGGGCAGTATTGCCGTCACAGGCCAAACGAGTGTGATTGGTGTAACAACCATAAATTCATCAGGTACTGCTAATACCACCATTGGTAACGTAGCGGCGGGCGGCACAACGGTAACGTTAAATGCAGGCACCACGGGGAACGTTGTGCTCGGTGGCATCATAGCAGAAGCGGTCCCTACAGAGTTCCTCTCGATTACCGCCTCAAACCAGGTGCGTCGTGCTACATTAAGTGGTACTGCTCGTGAAGGTGTTGAATTTAGTGCTGGTGCATACAGACTTGGTGGCACCTCGATAGCGATAAACCCATTCCTTTCTAACCGATTTGTCAATGTTGATGCATCTACTCTCTTTTATACAGCAAACGCTGGAGCAAACACACCTTTATCAATCATTGGTAGTGCAAATAGTGGAGTTGCGCTCACAGCTAGTGGTACCGGAAGCATCACAGCAACTGGCCAAACGAGTGTAGTTGGTGCAACAAACATCAACGTAGCAGGCACGGCAAATACTACGATTGGTAACGTAGCCGCTGGCGCAACCACGGTTACACTTAACGCAGGAACTACGGGCAATATTGTCTTGGGGGGCGTTGCAACAGAAGCAGCTCCTACGGAACTGTTGTCGATTAATGCGTCAAACCAAGTGCGTCGGTCTGCGTTAACAGGTACAGCTCTTGAAGGTGTGATTTATTTTGCCGGTTCGTACCGTCTTGGTGGTACAACAACGGCAGCAAACCCATTCCTTGTAAACCGCTTCATCAATATTGATGCATCCAACCTTACGGTTACGGCAAACGCCGGAGTAAGCATTCCACTAGCAATCACTGGTGGCGTAAATAGTAGTGTAGCACTCACAACTGGTGGTGTGGGTACGATTACCGCCACTGGACCAACGGGTATTACGGGTACAACAACAATAAACACAACGGGTACGGCAAACACCACGATTGGTAACATTGCGGTTGGCGCCACTTCAGTTACACTGAACGTTGGCAACACTGGGAACATGGTGTTTGGTGGCATTATTGCTGATGCAGCACCTACGGACCTGTTATCAATTAACGCCTTAAACCAAGTGCGTCGCACTACACTCACTGGTACGGCTAATGAAGGTGTTTTCTTCAGCTCTGGAGCTTACCGCCTTGGTGGCCCACTAAATACGTCGAACCCATTCCTCGCAAACCGCTTCATCAATGTTGATGCATCTAACCTTACGGTTACAGCAAACGCCGGAGCAAACATTCCACTAGCAATCACTGGTGGCGTAAATAGTAGTGTAGCACTCACAACTGGCGGCACGGGCACAATTTCTGGCACGGGTACAACGAACATCAATACAACCGGTGCGGCAAACACCACGATAGGTAATGTTGCGGTTGGCGCCACTTCAGTTACACTGAACGTGGGCAACACTGGAAACATGGTGTTTGGTGGCATTATTGCTGATGCAGCACCTACGGACCTTTTATCAATTAACGCCTTAAACCAAGTGCGCCGCACTACGCTCACTGGTACGGCAAATGAAGGTGTTTTCTTTAGCTCTGGTGCCTACCGCCTTGGTGGCCCACTAAATACGTCGAATCCATTCCTCGCAAGCCGCTTCATCAATGTTGATGCATCTAACCTTACGGTTACAGCAAACGCTGGAGCAAACATTCCACTAGCAATCACTGGTGGCGCAAATAGTAGTGTAGCACTCACAACTGGTGGCACGGGCACAATTTCTGGCACGGGTACAACGAACATCAATACAACTGGTGCGGCAAACACCACGATAGGTAACGTTGCGGTTGGCGCCACTTCAGTTACACTGAACGTGGGCACCACTGGGAACATGGTGTTTGGTGGCATTATTGCTGATGCAGCACCTACGGACCTTTTATCAATCAACGCCTTAAACCAAGTGCGCCGCACTACGCTCACTGGTACGGCTAATGAAGGTATTTTCTTTAGCTCTGGTGCCTACCGCCTTGGTGGCCCACTAAATACGTCGAATCCATTCCTCGCAAGCCGCTTCATCAATGTTGATGCATCTAACCTTACGGTTACAGCAAACGCTGGAGCAAACATTCCACTAGCAATCACTGGTGGCGCAAATAGTAGTGTAGCACTCACAACTGGTGGCACGGGCACAATTTCTGGCACGGGTACAACGAACATCAATACAACTGGTGCGGCAAACACCACGATAGGTAACGTTGCGGTTGGCGCCACTTCAGTTACACTGAACGTGGGCACCACTGGGAACATGGTGTTTGGTGGCATTATTGCTGATGCAGCACCCACGAGCCTTTTATCAATTAACGCCTTAAACCAAGTGCGCCGCACTACGCTCACTGGTACGGCTAATGAAGGTATTTTCTTTAGCTCTGGTGCCTACCGTCTTGGTGCTACTACAAGTGCTATAAACCCATTCCTCGTTAGCCGCTTCATCAATGTTAATGCATCAAATCTCTCAGTTACGGCAAACGGCGGCGCAAACACACCTCTCTTAATCACAGGTGGCATAAACAATGGGGTTGCTCTCGCCGCTGCTGGCACGGGTACAATTGCTCTAGCTGGGACCACGAATATTAACATAGCAGGCACGGCAAACACCACGATTGGCAACATTGCCGCTGTCTCGGGCAATGTTACATTGAATGCAGGCGTTGCTGGGAACATTGTGCTCGGCGGTGTAGACGCAGATGCAGACCCTACCGAGATGTTAACGATTAACGGAGTACCTAATCAAGTTCGCCGTACACTACTTACGGGAACAGCTCTGGAAGGAATAGTCTTCAGCGCCGGTGCCTATCGGCTTGGTGGTATAAACGGTGGGGCAAACCCATTCCTTGTAAATCGCTTCATTAACCTCAACGCTTCAAATCTTACGATTACGTCAGATGCTGGAGCTAACACGCCCCTTCTCATAACTGGTGGTGTTAATAGCGGGGTAGCGCTTGCAGGTTCAGGCACCGGCACCATAAACGTTAGTGGAACAACAACGATCATTGGTACAACAGAAATCAACCCTTCGGGTTTATTGAACACATCTATCGGTAACATTGGAGCAGGTCCGTCAACTGTTACTATCAATGCGGGAACTACAGGCCATGTAGTCCTTGGTGGAATAGCCACTGATCTTGCGCCCACCGCTTTCCTTACGTTAAATGCACTTGGTCAGGTTCGTACAACAGCTCTTGGTGGAAGTGCACTTGAGGGCATTACGTTCACAGTAGGGGCCTACAGACTTGGAAGCACATCAACACTTGCAAGTCCGTTTCTTGCGAGTAGGTACGTAAATTTGGACGGATCTGCCATTGGATTCACAGCCAATGGCGGAGCAGATATCCCATTCGCAATATCGGGTGGAGTGAATAGTGGAGTAGCGATTACAGCATTCGGTCTAGGTTCAATTGTGCTAGATGGACAAACAGATGTAAGTGGGCTTACTTCGATTAATGCCTCTGGTACCGATAATACGATCATCGGCAATGTAGGCATTGGCGGAACTTCAGTTGAGATCAACGTTGGCACAACAGGTAACCTGCGTCTGGGTGGGATTATTGCCGACGCTTTGCCCACCGATGTGTTAACAATAAATGGTGCAAATGAAGTTCGTAGATCTCCACTTTCATCTACTGCATTAGAAGGGATTGTAATCTCATCTAGTGCATATAGACTGGGTGGCATCACTCCACTCCAGAATCCATTGCTAATCAATCGATTCGTCAATCTGGATGCGTTCGATCTTTCATTTAGCGCGGATGGAGGAGTTAGTTTGCCATTGGTTATTAATGGTGGAGCTAGTAGTGGCGTCACACTGGGTGCCTCGGCAACTGGGAACATCGTGTTTGGTGGAGTTGATGTAGATGCGTCCCCAACCGAACTGATTACGATAAACGCTTCAAACCAGATCAGGCGCTCACCACTGGCAGGTTCGGCGCTTGAAGGCGTCACCTATTCCGTAGGCGCATTTAGACTCGGTGGCAATACAATTGCAGAGAGCCCATTCCTTGTTGATCGTTTTGTTAATCTCGATGGTTCGAATCTATCATTTACATCAAATGCAGGTACCAGTTCGCCCCTTGTTGTAACGGGTAATATCAACAGTGGCGTAGCAATGTCTACTGCCGGTACAGGTACAATAACCCTTACGGGTCCCACGGTTGTTTCTGGCGTTACGAATATCAACGCCATTGGCTCGGGCAATACAACTATTGGAAACACTGGCGTTGGAACGGCAACAGTTCGTATTAATGCAGCAGCCGGGGGTAATATCATCCTTGGCGGCGTAGTAGTTGATGCAGCTCCTACCGAGTTTGTAACGATAACGGCATCTAATCAGGTGCGGCGCACGCCGTTTGCTGGTACCGCTCTTGAGGGTGTGTCTTTTACAGCGGGCGCCTACCGCCTTGGTGGTACAACCAACATTAGTAGCCCATTCTTGTCTAGCCGATTCGTGAATGTAGACGGCTTTGATCTGGCATTTACGTCAAATGTTGGAGCAACACAGAACCTTGTAATCAATGGCGGCGTAAACGGCGGTGTAAGTTTGAACACGGCAGGAACCGGTACAATAGCCACAACCGGAACAACAAGTCTGAATACAACCGGTACAGCCAACACCACAATTGGTAACACGGGGATTGGAGCAACCACCGTTACGCTCAATGCTGGAACTACGGGCAACGTTGTTCTTGGTGGGATTGTTGTTGATGTTGCGCCAACAGACGTGCTTACGCTAAATGCATCCAATCAGATTAGGCGCACATCGATGTCTGGCATGGCAAACGAAGGTGTTGTGTATACCACTGGTGCGTACCGGCTTGGTGGAATAGCAAATACTACCAACCCATTTGCTGTCAGCCGTTTTATTAACGTTGATGCATCAAATCTTTCAATCACTGCAAATGGTGGTGCAAACACACCACTTACAATCACAGGTAGTGCAAATAGTGGTGTAGCACTTGTTGCTTCTGGAGCAGGTTTAATTAGTAGCACAGGAACAACAGACATCAATGCAACTGGTACTGGAAACACAACTATTGGAAATATTGGCCTTGGAGCTACTACGGTAACTCTTAATGCTGGAATTACGGGCAACGTTGTATTGGGTGGGATTGCCATTGATGCTACACCAACGGACCAGTTAACGATTAACGCGTTAAATCAGGTTCGCCGTTCGCCTTTGGTAGGAACAGCAAATGAAGGTGTTGTATCTACGGGTGGTGCATACCGGCTTGGTGCTTCCACTAATGCCATTAACCCTTTCTTGGTAGATCGTTTCGTAAATCTGAATGCATCTAGTTTGGCATTCACGTCAAACGCTGGTGCTGCTACCAACCTGTTGATAACGGGTGGCGCTAATAGTGGAGTGGCGCTTACAACTGCAGGTACCGGAACAATCAGCGCCACAGGTGCAACTAACATCACAGGTGTAACATCAATTAACACAGCAGGCACGTTAAATACAACCATTGGTAACGTAGGTGTTGGTACTACAACTGTTACACTCAATGCAGGTACTACGGGCAACATTGTTCTCGGTGGCGTAGCCGCAGATGCTTCTCCAAATGAGCTATTATCTATTACTGGTGGCGGACAAATCAGGCGCACTACAATGGGTGGAACGGCGCTTGAAGGTGTTGTGTTCTCTACCGGTGCGTATCGTTTGGGCGCCTCAACAAATGCATTAAGTCCGTTCTTAGTAAACCGCTTCATCAATGTTGATGCCTCCAATCTTTCAGTAACTGCCAATGGCGGTGTAAATGCACCGTTATTTATCACGGGCGGCGCAAACAGTGGTGTGGCACTTGCAGCATCTGGTGCGGGTGCGGTTGCTACAACTGGACAAACAAACATTAATACAACGGGTACTGCAAATACAGTAATTGGGAATACTGGAATTGGTGCCACAAGCATCACACTCAATGCGGGTACAACAGGAAGTATCTCACTGGGTGGGGTGCCTTTAGATGGAGCTCCAATTGAGTATCTCACCATAAACGCATTAGGCCAAGTTCGTAGGTCTGTTCTTATCGTAGTTGGCGCCAATGAAGGTATTACGTTTGTTGGTGGATCCTACAAGCTGGGTGGCTTAACGAATCTTGACAATCCATTGTTGGCAAATCGTTTTGTAAATGTTGACGCATCTAATCTCACGTTCTCGTCAAACGCCGGCGTAAATTCTCCGCTTACAGTGAATGGTGGCGCCAATAGTGGTGTTACGATGAATGTTAATGGCGCAGGCAACCTCGTGATGAATGGCTTGGCTATTGACCCTGCCCCAATTGAGTTTGTAACAATCAATGCCGGGGGGCAGCTCCGCCGCTCCGTACTCGCTGGTGTAGGTGCACTCGAAGGCGTTACGTTCCAGGCCGGCGCGTATCGTTTGGGCGGACTTACCAACATTATCAATCCTTTTGTAGCGAACAGATTCGTGAATATCGACGCATCCGACCTTTCGTTCACATCTGACGGCGGTGCAAATGTACCAATGCAACTCATCGGAGGCGTAAACAGTGGATTAACAGTCACAACTGCTGGTACAGGTAGGTTAACCTTTAACGGTTTGCCGGTAGACCCAGCTCCTACAGAATTTTTAACAGTTGATGCATTAGGTCAGGTTAGCCGTTCTACATTTGCTAGCCTTGGTGCAGCAGAAGGTGTTGTTTTCCAGGCTGGATCATATCGTCTAGGTGGAATAACAAACGTTATCAATCCATTTCTCACGGACCGTTATATAAACGTAGACGCGTCGAATCTCGTTGTGACTTCCAATGCAGGCGCTAGTCAAACATTGCTTGTAACAGGTGGTGTAAATAGTGGAGTGGCATTAACTACTGCCGGAACGGGAACGATCACCATGACGGGCCCAACGAGTGTTGCTGGCACCACAACAATAAACACCGCGGGAACAGCCAATACAACAATTGGCAACACTGGATTGGGTGCTACTACTGTTACACTGAATGCTGGAGCAACGGGCAACATTGTGCTTGGTGGCATTGTTGCAGATGTTAATGCAACAGACATGCTTACACTAAACGCTTCAAACCAAGTGAGGCGCACCCCACTTAGTGGTACTGCACTTGAGGGCGTGGTATATACTGCTGGAGCATATCGTTTAGGTGCCGCAACAAATCTTGTTAATCCATTTTTAACAAGCCGCTTTGTTAACCTTGATGCTTTTAATCTATCATTCACATCGAACGCTGCCGCTTCAACGCCATTACTCTTAACGGGAGGGGTCAACAGCGGCATAGCTCTGACTTCTGCCGGTGCTGGCACAATCTCTGCCACAGGTGTTGCAACGATTAACACAACAGGTACAGCAAACACAACTATTGGCAACACTGGATTGGGTGCTACTACTGTTACGCTGAATGCTGGAGCAACGGGCAACATCGTGCTTGGTGGAGTTGTGGTTGACGCTAGTCCAATAGAAGTTCTGACTATAAACGCCTCTAATCAAGTGCGTAGGAGTACCCTTAGTGGTGCTGCTCTTGAGGGTGTTGTGTATACTGGTAGCGCTTATAGACTTGGTGGTATAACCAACATACTTAACCCGTTCCTTGTTAATCGCTTCATTAATGTTGACGCTTCAAACCTTGCGATTACTGCAAACGGTGGAGCTAGCCAGGTACTACTCGTTACCGGCGGAGTTAATAGTGGCATCTCGATGGCGACTGGTGGAGCGGGCACGATTGGTATGACGGGTCCAACAACCGTTACGGGTGTGACGTTGATTAACACTTCCGGGACATCAAATACCACGATTGGCAATACTGCATTAGGTGCTACCACTGTAACACTAAATGCGGGCGCTGCAGGTAACATCGTATTCGGAGGTGTTGTAGCAGATGCAGGGCCAACAGACATTCTAACATTGAATGCATCTAATCAAGTGCGACGCACTACACTAAGTGGAACAGCGCTTGAGGGAGTTGTATTTACCGGTGGTGCATATCGTCTCGGCGCCACTTCGGCGTTAATCAATCCACTTTTGGCAAATCGCTTTGTAAATGTTGATGCTTCAAACCTAGCATTTACTTCTAACGGTGGTACAAGTCAAACGTTACTCGTAACCGGTGGCGTTAATAGCGGAGTTTCATTACTCGCTGCGGGCACGGGCACTATCAATGCAACTGGAACTACCAATATCATTGGAAGTACCAACATAACCGGAACTACAAGCATTAACACTGCTGGCATTCTGACCACTACGATAGGAAATGTAGGAGCTGGTGCATCAACCACAACAATAAACGCTGGAACCACCGGAAACATCATATTAGGCGGAGTTATAGTAGATCCTGCGCCCACAGATCTGTTAACGATAAACGTATTGAATCAAGTTAGGCGTTCTCCGCTAGCTGGTTTTGCCGCAGAAGGTGTTACGTATTCAGGTGGTGCTTATCGTCTTGGTGGCACAACAGGTGTTTCTAATCCTTTCTTAGTTAGTCGATTTGTAAATATCGATAACTCTAGTCTGGGCTTTACCGCGAATGGCGGCATTGACCAGCCGCTTGCAATTACAGGGGGCCCGAACAGTGGGGTTGCAATTGTTGCGAGTGGATTAGGTGCAATCTCGATGGCGGGGCCTACTACCATAACTGGAACTACAGGCATCAATACTGGGGGTACGGCAAACACAACTATTGGTAATCTTGCTGCTGGTCCAACTACAATAACGCTGAATGCCGGAACAACTGGAAACATAGTCCTTGGCGGTGTAGATCCTGACGCAGCACCAACAGAGATGCTTACCATTACGCCGGGTGGCCAAGTGCGTAGGTCAACGCTATCTGGTACGGCTCTAGAAGGTGTTACGTTCACAAGCTCAGCATATCGATTGGGTGGAATTTCCAACCTTATAAATCCATTCCTAACAAGCCGCTTTATTAACACTGATGCCTCAAACTTGTCCATCACTGCCAATGGAGGAGTAAATACTCCGATTTTGGTTACGGGTGGAGTTAATAGTGGCGTTACACTAACGGCATCTGGTGGTGCGGGTAACATCGCCATGGTTGGAGTGGCAATTGATGCAGCACCTACACAGATGTTAACGATCAATGGCGCAAATCAGATTCGTCGGTCAACGCTTTCGGGTACAGCTCTTGAGGGTATCACGTTCACTGGATCGGCATATCGGTTGGGTGGCCTAACAAATGCTGACAACCCATTCCTTGCTAACCGCTTTGTAAATCTCAACGGTTCTAATCTTTCGTTTACTTCCAATGTGGGCTCGGTTCAGACATTGCTCCTTACTGGAGGAGTTAATAGTGGAGTGGCGATGACAGCAGCCGGAACCGGTTCTATTACTATGGACGGTCCTACAACTATTACTGGTGTTACAAACATTAATGCAACAGGTACGGCAAACACAACAATCGGGAACACTGGGGCTGGTTCACTTACCGTAACAATTAATGCAGGTGCTTCTGGTAACATTGTCCTTGGAGGCGTTATCCCAGACGCCTCACCTATTGAGCTTCTCACTATTACTGCATCAAATCAGGTCCGCCGTTCGCCATTTTCCGGAACAGCTGATGAAGGTATTGTGTTCTCGACGGGTAAATACCGCATTGGTGGCAATAACGTATTTGTCAATCCATTTCTTGTAAATAGGTTCGTAAATCTTGATCTTTCAAATCTTACGTTTACCTCCAACGTTGGCGCAAGCCAACTAATGGTACTTACTGGTGGTGTGAACAGCGGAGTTGCAATAACAACGGCCGGTACGGGCACAATTGGATTGACGGGTGCCACGGATGTTGTTGGAGTCACGAATATTAACAATGTGGTTGGTGCAGCGAATACTGTTATCGGTAACACCGGCGCTGGCGCTACAACGGTTACACTGAATGCTGGTACAACAGGTGATATTGTACTCGGCGGCGTCGCCGCTTTGCCTGTCGCTACTGAGATGCTTACGATTACTGCTAGCCCATCAAATCAGGTACGCCGCACTGCGCTCGCTGGTACTGCTCTTGAGGGTGTAGTCTTTACTGCTGGGGCCTATCGCCTTGGTGGTGCTACAAATGTTACAAACCCATTCGCAGCCAGCCGGTTCATCAACCTTGCTACGTTCGATCTCTCGGTTACAGCAAATGCTGGCGCAAACACACCTCTCCGAGTTATAGGTACCGCAAATAGTGGAGTGGCACTCACCGCTGCGGGCGCAGGCACAATTGCTCTAACTGGAACCACGAATATTAATAATGCGGTTGGAGGAGCAAATACCGTTATCGGTAACATTGGCGCTGGGACAACAACTGTAACCCTTAATGCTGGTGGTACTGGAAACGTTGTCTTGGGTGGTATTGTTATTGATGCTACACCAACGCAATTTTTGACGTTGAACGCTTTAAATCAAGTTCGCCGCACGTCGTTTTCTGGCACAGCTAATGAGGGTATTGTGTTTACAACGGGTCAGTACCGTCTTGGTGGTACATTAAATACCGACAGCCCATTCCTCGCTAACCGCTTCATCAATGTTAATGCATTGAATCTCTCGGTTACGGCAAACGGTGGAGCAAATACACCTCTCCAAATCATTGGTACAGCAAACAGTGGCGTGGCTCTGACCGCTGTTGGCACAGGCACACTTGCTCTAACAGGAACCACGAATGTAACTGGAGCAACCACCGTTGTTGGAACCACGAATATCAATGTGTCCGGAACAGCGAATACCGTTATCGGTAACGTTGGCGCTGGGACAACAACTGTAACCCTTAATGCGGGTGTTTCTGGAAACGTTGTCTTGGGTGGTATTGCTTTTGATGCTTCACCAACGGAACTTTTGACACTTAATGGCTCCAGCCAAGTACGCCGCACGTCTCTGGCTGGCACAGCTAATGAGGGTATTGTAAACAGTGGTGGTGCGTACCGTCTTGGTGGCCCACTAACTACAGACAACCCATTTCTCGTTAACCGCTTCGTCAATGTTAACGCATCGAATCTCTCGGTTACGGCAAACGGTGGAGCAAACGTACCTCTCGTAATTACAGGTACCGCAAATAGTGGAGTGGCTCTCACTACTGGTGGCACGGGCACACTTGCTCTAACTGGTACCACGAATGTTGTTGGAACCACCAATATTAATAATGTGGTAGGAGCAGCCAATACCGTTATCGGTAACGTGGGCATTGGTGGCACAACCGTTACATTGAATGCTGGTACAACAGGTGATATTATACTCGGCGGCGTGGACCCAGATGCAGCACCAACGGACCTGTTGACAATTAACGCCTCTAACCAAGTGCGTCGCTCGTCGTTGGCGGGTACAGCTAATGAGGGTATTGTAAATAGCAGTGGTGCGTACCGTCTTGGTGGTGCACTAACTACGGACAACCCATTCCTCGTTAACCGCTTCATCAATGTTAATGCATCAAATCTCTCAGTTACG
>Ga0209591_10000265_pt1 | contig 69003 bp, 53 predicted proteins | sample MAT01_FD_187207 | JGI IMG/M metagenome (GOLD analysis project Ga0209591, IMG submission 187207) | Freshwater microbial communities from Lake Fryxell liftoff mats and glacier meltwater in Antarctica - MAT-01 (SPAdes) (version 2) | ecosystem: Environmental > Aquatic > Freshwater > Ice > Liftoff...
ACAGCCCTCTTTAATCTATTCATTCTTCCAGTCATGTCGTCTCAATGGCATCAATGCCGAAGAATGGCTTGAAGATGTGCTCATGCGTATGAACGACATAAAACTATCCGAAATCAATATACTCTTTCCCAACCGCTGGAAACAGACTTAAGCACTTCTGGTCAATAATAGATTTCCACCAGAAGCGAAAGTGTCTTTTGGACGTGCTAGAGCGGAGGGATACGAGCAAATTAGCATTTTGCAAGTCGCTTGATGTGCCTTACCAGAGTTTCATTTGGAACCTAAAGCGTCGGGAAGAGACATCTTCCGGTGAGTTCAGAGAACTGATTGTCCGCGAGCCTGCTTTTGGAGATCGCATTGATTACCATTTTCCAGATGGCCGATGTGTTTCATTTCCTTGCTCTGCGCCCCGTGAGCTTGTTCGCTTTTTACTCACGTTGTAATGCTTCTGATAAGTGAACATCAGCGCTATTTTGTTTACACAGGAGTAACAGACATGCGTAAAGGATTCGACACGCTCGGTGGCCTTATTCGCTCTGAGATAAAGCTCAACCCTATGAGCGGAGATATGTATATTTTCTTCAACCGTTCGCGAACTCATGTGAAAATTCTACTCTGGGATCGCGATGGGTTTGCTCTCTATTTTAAGCGTCTTGAGCGGGGCACATTTGAAATTCCTACTTTTAATCCAAGAGATTCCACATTGATATCTGCGCAGATCTTGGCCTTGATTTTACAAGGCATAGTGTTGTCTTCAGTGAAGCGAAAAAAGCGCTTTGAATATGCTGCGAAATGAGCATCACTTTGTAGATAACTAATCCCTTTATTTCTTGGATTTGACGGGCTTTTGATGACATATTTGTGTCATGTCAGAAGACGTTGTTTTGCTACAGAAAATGGTCATCGAGCACACCGATGCCAATGCAAAACTCAGGGAAGAGTTGACGTTCCTTAAACGCCACATCATCGGTAAAAAAACAGAACGATTTATTTCGATACCGGGTCAACTTACCATCGAAGGTTTAGAGATTCAACTTCCAGAACCTACGTCACAAAATTCAGTGCCGATACAGACACTCAACCAGGAAAAACAAAAGCCCTTTCGTAAGCCCCTTGATGAGTCCAAGTTTGAAGTGGTCGTTGAGGAGCTTTATCCCGAAGGAAATCTCGAAGAGATGAAGTACATGGGAGTCGATGAAACGAGTTTTCAAGTGATGGTTGATGCGGAAATTGTGATCAAGAAAATCAAGCGCTTCAAGTACAAGAACATCATCACCGGAGAGATCGTAATCGCCGACAATCCTTATCGCCCATTTGTGAAGAGCGCGGTATCTGCTTCGATTGTCGGTGAGGTGGTTGTTCAGAAGTATGTGGATGCAATGCCGATCTATCGTCAGGAGCAGGCATGGAAGCGTCTGGGTGTCGAGTTTTCATATTCATCATTGTCGGATATGCAGCGCATGGGATATGATCTAATCAAGCCTCTGTTTGATGCATTCAAGAGAGATGTTCTGGCAACGAACTATCTGCAACTTGACGAGTCGCCCTTCAAAGTGCTTAGTAGTCAAAAGAAATGAGCATCACATGTCGGTTACCAGTGGGTGTATTTGGACCCGGTTCGCAATCTGGTTTTCTACAACTATCAGCCAGGCAGATCACAAGTGCATCCAACCGAGATGTTGAAGGAGTTCAAAGGGATCATTCAAACAGATGGTTATGCCGGATATAATAAAGTGGCTTCCAGAGAAGATATAGAACAGATTTATTGCATGGCTCATGCGAGAAGATATTTTGAGAAAGCACTCGACAATGACAACGAACGAGCCCAACATTTTCTAACCGAAGTTCAAAAACTGTATGACATCGAGCGAGTCATAAGAGATCAAAAGGTATCAGATGAAAAAATCGTTGAGTTCAGGCAAGAACACGCTGTTCCGATTTTAAAAAATCTCAAAATATGGTTGGATGAACAGGTGCAAAAAGTTACACCTAAATTAACCATTGGTAAAGCCGTGCTCTACTCAAAAGCCCGATGGAAAGGCCTGATGACCTACTGCGACTATTCTTATACTCAAATCGATAATAATCCTGTGGAGCGCAGCATCAGACCGATGGTCATTGGAAAAAAGAATTATATCTTCTCAGCAACTCATGAAAGTGCTGAGCGAGCTTCATGCTATTATTCCTTCTTCATCACTTGTCGCCTTCACGGCGTCAATCCAAAAGCGTGGATCGAAGATGTGTTCAATAAAATTGAGCATATGAAACCTTCACAATATCATACGCTCTTCCCGCAGAACTGGAGAAAATAATCTCATACTAAATTTGATGTCAAGAAGCAAGATGTAGTTTGCCGGTGGTTTACGTTGCACCTGATGCCTGCCATGCATTGCCCGGGTAATCGAAATTATCGAATGCTCTCGCGGGCATCAGACCGATGGTCATTGGAAAAAAGAATTATCTCTTCTCAGCAACTCATGAAAGTGCGGAGCGAGCTTCATGCTATTATTCCTTCTTCATCACTTGTCGCCTTCACGGCGTCAATCCAAAAGCGTGGATCGAGGATGTGTTTGAAAATATCGAACATCTCAAACCATCTCAATACCACATCTTGTTCCCTCAGAACTGGAGAAAAGAATCTCATACTAAATGTGATGTCAAGAAGCAAGATGTAGTTTGCCGGTGGGTTACTTTTAAGCGGATGAAATATGATTTTTGGATTCAGTTTTCCGAAAAAATATGCCAAGCGTATTGAGGCCGCAGGGCGTAACGAAGAAGATTTGAAAATTACATTATTTATAACCTTGAATCTAAGGTGTTGATAATGTATGGATTACCACTTTTTTAGAGTCAATAAAATATCATATATTTCTTTTTTTTGTGAATTAGTTAAGTCTGTCTGTCCTTCTAAAATTTCCTTAATGTCTTCTAAATGACATTTTTTTAAAAAGAAACTAAAGTTCGCGTGTTTAATATAGGTTTGGGAGTGGCATTTACAAATTTCAACGGAATCAACAATTATAAAATATTTATGTTTTATTTTATAAAGTCCATTATTTAAAGAATCAACAATTACAACCGATTTTTCATGCTCCAAATTCATTATTAATTTATTCGAACAAGAAACACAGGATGTCACTATTATCAATATGACAATTAAAATTTTAATCACGATTATTCCTTTTTTTGTTGCCTATTCTATTGTCGTATAAACTTGGCTTCTCTTCTTCTTCCTCTGTTTTCATTATTCGCCCCTATTCCAATCCCTTCACTTAATTCTTGTAAATATATTGAAGACTTATACGTTTTAGAGTCGACACCTTCTGGAACAGGACTAAACGGAGATTGAATTACGTTTTCTTTATTGTCTGGGTCTAAAACTATGTCAATTGCTTTACCAAAAACTACAACGTCAACATTTGCTTTTTCGCTTGGACCGTTTATACCTTGTTGTAAAAGCACGTCAGAATCGTTTAAGTCAACACCATTTCTTTTAGCTTGTCTTTCTGCTTTTTTTATTAATCCTTTGTAATCATCGGCATATTCTCCCTCTTTAAATCGCCATATTTTACTTTAATAAGTGTTTTATTATCGAACACCGAATAGACTCTATCGTTACATTTATTTGCCCTTTTAATTAATCCACGTCCTATTCTTGTGGTGGCTAAATCAGTTAAAGAAGCAACTACTTCACTTGATAGATTTCCTAAAACTATTACTGAGCTATCTTTTTTAACTTTGACGTCAACACTATTTCCATTAACATCAACAAATTCTTTTCCGTTCGGATCAATAAATCTTAAAGGGCTATTATTTACAAAATTATAAGGACTTAATGAAGGGTATTTGTGAGCCAATGGGTCAATTCTCAACCATCTTCCTAGTCTTGGGTCGAACATCCTAGCGTCAAAATCATAGCTATTCCCAATCCCTTTCACTTCGTCATCTTTCTCCATCCCATTGAGCCCATACCGATACCCCTCTCCCGCCTCCCAAGTCCTCTCCGACATTACACTCCCAAATGGATAGTAATCTGTGAAGGTCATTACCTCAGCGTTATAGTATGCGATTTGGCCAGAATTATCAATGGCCAGTTTCTGGTCTGAAATGGTAACAAGGACATTTCCAAGGTGATTAGTGAGTTCAAAATACTTCTCACCTCGAAGCACTTCTATCATTTCTGTTGCCAGTGGATCTGTAACCTGAATCATTTCGATGTTCACACTTCTCATTCCTACACGTGAGCTTCCATAAATATGTTGCTCACGCAATTCAAGTGATGGAGACACGCCTCCATTCGGGTTTTCATATACACGCATCACATTTCCTTGAGCATCTCTCACATAATAGGTTACACTTTCGAGCACACTGAGAGTAAAAGTATTATTGGAATAAACTTTTTTAGCCACTCGATTTCCCATCGCATCGTACATAAATCTCAAATTCTTTTTAGTACTGCTGGTCACACGCTTAACCTCACTTATTTTCCCATCCACCCTCCACGAAATTAGTTCAATTTCCTCACCAGATGGTGATACTGCGTCATCATCATGATCCCTAATCAATTGTCCAAGCTGATCATATCCAGAGTTGTTTTTTACATTTATGTCAATTCCCCCGGATGGATTGTGATCTTTAAAAGCACCTTGATCTTCGAGGTCATCAGGCATAGCAGACGCCGAACCGCCATCGTTTACATGGTTTAGCCTATTGCGTTTAGTCCGATCCCAACCGTCAGGATCCTGCTGAACATGATAATTGTATGTCAAAAAATCAAATTGCACACCAGCCTCATTGAATCGTTGTTGCTCCTCAATGTTTCCATTGGGGTCATATTCAAACGAATTAAAATACTCATTATTATATGACGGGCCATCACCCCAAACATTCAAGCTATCCGTTAAATTCCTTAGTGCTCTGGCATCTTTGATTCGATTCAACTGATCATATTTATAAGCCATTCCTTGGGTTTGCACCGCTCCAGGATCTGTAAGAGGAAGAGCCGTTACCATAGAACCAATGTTTCCATTCCACAGGTCAGATCTATATGATTCCAGTTCTTTGCCGCTCATGTCTGATTCATATCGTTCGGCTGCTGTTGTTCAATTTAATGGTTCTATAGGTTCATAATCCCCGGAATAATAACTCAGCGTAAATCCAAAAGCATCACGAGCCATGTCATTTGCTCCAAAATTCACACCTTTTCCATCTTCTCCCATGTCTCTGTTAGGGTCAAGAGTTGAACTGTTCACACCTTTCAGCCACCCTTGTGAAGTATAAGCATAATCCAATCCCTGAACGCCTAAATGACCTAGTTCCACCCTCGCCAAAGGTCCATGCTAATAGTAATAATACTCGGCATCGTGCTCCCAAAGCGGAAGAGATTGAGGCATATTAGTATTCAAGTACTTTTCATTTCCATCATCCCAACCTCTCGATGCAGTTTAAACATCAAGAATGCGGTTGTCAGCATCATACAAATATCTATGGTACCATTGATCAAGTTTGCCACTCTGATAACTGACTTGTTTTACATTCCCACTTATCAGGTCGTAATTATAGTCCATACGTTTGTGCCTTTGATCGGAATCAATTGCACCAATCTCCAGAAAATCCTGAATAAGTGCAGTCACATTTCTATGTATATCGTATGTGTAATGAGTCCCATGTAAATACGTTGATGAGTTTCCGTCTCTAATTTCTTCATAAGTAATCGAGGATACCCTCTTTCGTAAATTCTTCTGTTCAAAGTCTACCGGCAAGGAGGCAAAAGTCGTTGAGATGTCTTAATAGGAATGTGTAACCTGAGTTCGTTGACCTGAAGATCCATTGCGCCAATTGAGAAGGTCCGTGTCATCAATTACCCTTGGATTGAAGTAATTCTCCACGACCAATCCGAAAATATTTTTGAACTTCAATCCGCTGGTATTTTCATTCTTCTGTCCAGCCTCAATAATCCTTCCTAGTTCATCATACACCGAAAGGAAGTATTGACAGTAATTTAGTCAATGGTCAATTAGGAGTATGGAGATCAAACGTAATGATTTTTTGATTACAGCTTTACTTTTCTCGGAATATCTTGAATTTAAATACAATTATTTAATATTGCCGTCAGGTTCGATCTGGTACCCATGAGCATTAGGAACAATTGTTTCAAACGGGCAATTGAGGTTGGGATGCCCCGGATGGAACAAATCGACAATGAACGAGACGGAAGAAAATCTATCAAAACCCGAGATAATGTTGCCTCGGTATTTTTTGCACATCTCTTATGATGGCACACAATACCACGGTTGGCAAAGACAGCTCACCGGAAATACTGTGCAGGCCGAAATGGAATTGGCATTGAGAAAACTCTTGCATATGCCTACTATTGTAACTACGGGTTGCGGCAGAACAGATGCGGGTGTGCACGCCAGGAAATTTTACTTGCACTTTGATGCTGAGCGAGAAATTGAGGATATGGAAACTTTCTTTTTTCGGATCAATCAGATTTTGCCTTGGGACATTGCCGTGCACAATGTGATGAAGGTTCACATTAAGGCGCACACGAGGTTTGATGCATTTGAAAGAAGCTACGAGTATTGCATTCACCAAACACGTGATCCATTTATACAAGCTTATTCTTCTTACATACCTTTTCCAATCGACGTAGATAAAATGAATGAGGCCGCTGCGATGCTTCCACTTCGCAAGGATTTCGCTTGTTTTGCGCGCACGGGTGGCGGTCAGAAAACAACTATTTGTGATCTGCGACATGCATCTTGGAGGCATGAAGGAGATCGAATATATTTCAACGTTACAGCCGATCGCTTTTTGCGCAGCATGGTTCGCTCTATGGTAGGCACAATGCTCAATGTGGGAAAGAACAAAATGACAATTGCAGAGTTTGAAGAAGTACTAGATAAAGGCGAGCGTAAATTGGCAGGTGATAGTGCAAAAGCAAAGGGACTTCATCTGACGAACATACTCTATCCGTACATTATAAACGGTAAATACGAACCAATTGGCTGAAAAGGGAAGAGCATTTGATATGTCTTTAATGAGGAGATTGTATGATCGTTCCGGTCCGTACAAGAATTTCTTCTGGATAACCGTTGTTCTTGTTTTGACCCTTGCAGCTATGAGCCCGTTGCGCCCAAGACTTGTTCAAAAAGTGGTGGATGATCACTTGTCCCCCGGGCATGAATGGGATTTGATGCGCCTTTCTATCCTATTTATTGGAGTGTTGCTTATCGAGGCTATAATTCAGTTTTTTCAGACCTATTTAGCCAACAAAGTAGCTCAAAGTATCACCCTTGATATGCGATCAGAACTTTATCAGCACGTTATTCGCTTTAGGCTAAAATATTTCGACAAAACACCAGTAGGTCAGTTTGTAACTCGGCTGATTAGTGACATCGACGGAATCGCTGAAGTGTTTAGCGTCGGGCTTTTGGATATCATGCGCGACGTTTTGAAATTGGTTGTTATTGTAGGATATATGTTTTGGATGGATTGGCAGATGACATTGATAGTGCTTATTCCTATACCCATTCTTATTTATGCCACGAGACTTTTTCAATTGGCAGTTCGAAAATCTTTTCAAGATGTGCGCAATGAAGTGGCTCGAATAAATGTCTTTGTGCAAGAGCATGTTACCGGCATGAACATCGTTCAGATATTTAATCAGGAGGAACGGGAATCGCGCAAATTTGAAAAGATTAATCAAGAACACCGCGATGCACATATTCGAGGAATTTGGGCTTATTCAGTTTTCTTTCCTTTGGTGGAATTGTTATCGGCGGCGAGTATAGCCCTGATGCTTTGGTGGGGAGTAGGTGCATCAATAGCCTCCAAAATGAGTCCGGGAGAGCTTCTCTCTTTTTCTTTATTCATCACTATGATGTATCGTCCTATTCGACAGATGGCTGATAATTTCAATGTACTTCAAATGGGAGTGGTAAATGCCGATCGCGTATTTAAACTTTTTGATACACAAGAACAACAAATTAATGATGGTGCACTTTCATCAGATAAAATTGAAGGTGAGGTACAATGTAAAGATGTTTGGTTTGCATACAACGATGAAAACTGGGTTCTTCGAGGATTGAATTTGCGAATCCCGGCGGGGAAAATGACAGCAATTGTTGGGGCCACAGGCTCGGGGAAGAGCAGCCTTGTGAATTTGTTCAATCGCTTTTATGAATTTCAGAAAGGCGAAATTTTACTCGATGGAAAATCTATTCTTGAATATGAATTGACAAATCTGCGCAAAAATGTTGGACTCGTTTTGCAAGATGTTTTTCTTTTTTCAGATACCATTCACAACAATATTACGCTTCGTGATAATTCGATAAGTGAAGAAGAAGTTGTTCAAGCGGCAAAAGATGTGGGTGTACACGATTTTATAATGTCTCTCCCGGGAGGCTATCAATACGATGTTCACGAAAGGGGTGGTATGTTATCAGTGGGCCAACGACAATTGATTTCGTTTGTAAGGGCATATGTGACTAAACCAAGAATATTAATTCTGGATGAAGCTACTTCATCAATAGATACTGAATCTGAAAGACTCATTAGTTATGCCACCATGCAATTGACTAAAAACAGGACATCCATTGTGATAGCACATAGGTTGAGCACGATTCAAAATGCAGACCAGATTGCGGTGATGGAGGCAGGCAAGATAATAGAAGTAGGAAGGCATGATCAATTAATGGAGTTGGATGGTGTCTATAGAAAGTTATTTTTGCTTCAGTTTCAAAATGCAGAAATTTTTGAGTAATGGATTCAAAAACATTAGCCATCAGAGTAGTTGATACAATGTACAACAGCGATCCAATGTCGCAATGGCTTGGTATTGAAAGGCTTCAAGATGGTCCGGGAATTTCAGTTTTGCGACTTGTAGTGAGACCTGAAATGCTCAATGGATTTTCAATTGCACATGGAGGTATTACATACTGTCTTGCCGATAGTGCTTTGGCCTTTGCCAGCAATAGTCATGGAATTCAGTCGGTATCCATAGAAACTTCTATCTCTCATGTTTCACCTGTGCGGGAAGGGGATGTGTTGACCACTTCAGTAGAAGAGAAAAATTTGACGAAAAACACCGGCTTGTATTACATAAATGTGATGAACCAAGATCAAAAGACTGTTGCTTTTTTTAAGGGTACCGTTTACAGAACCGGGAAAAAGTGGTTTGAGGAAAGTTGAAAATTGACTACACGAGAATTCTGATTTGTGCGAGCGGCATGGATACATCCACCGGCAAACCGAATTCGGGAAGTTCTCCATCTATTTCTATCCCGGTGTTTCCTGCGATACGAATTTTTGAAGCGCGGAAGTAATGAACCTCAGGGTGCTCTATTTTTTTTCCTCTTCGCAGACTTGGCAGATATCTCAGAAAGTCAAATAAACTCACATTACCTATGATGGTTATGTCGAAGAGTTGATCATCCATTGCTGCACCGGGCGCAATACAAAGCCCACTTCCAAACCAAGGTGCATTTGCCACCACTATAGTCAAACAAAGCCCGCGGTATTCAAAGGTGTCTGCTTCACATACGATATTCGCTTTTTTGTAAGTCAAAAATGTACTTGCAATTCCCAATGGAAAAATCAATGAACTGGGGACAAATCGGGGGACTAGATCAACTCTTCTCATTGCTTCAAATCCAAAACCCGCATCCATGGAATTGATGAAGTATCTTTTATGTTGAGTTCCATTTGCAACTAATCCAATGTCGAAAAATCGGAATTGGCGCTGATCTATTGCTTTTACCAATTCATCAACACCAGTACTATACGATAGATTTCTAGCGAAGTCGTTTCCGGTGCCACATGCAAGAACAGCCAGTGCTGTAGAATTCAAAGACTCTTTCGATCCGCGAATCATGCCATTTACCACTTCATTTACTGTTCCATCTCCACCTATAGCGACTATCAAATGATAGTTGTTTACCAGTTTTTCGGCAATTGTGATGGCCGATCCGCGCTGCTCAGTCTTTAGAATGTCGCAAAAACTGACCTTTTGAAGAAGTTCTTTGGCTTTTTTCAGAGCCTGTGGTTTCGAACCATTTACGATAATTAGTGTTTTGAATGTCATCCTAATATTCCGGTCATATAGCCCATTAGAGCGTGTTGGCAATTATCAGCATTTATTTCCTAATAAATACCCACTCTGTTTATAGTTTTGTCAACTTTGCAGGTTTATCCCTAATAATTCTATATCATGCAAGATACCCTCATAGGTCGTGTTGGTGAAGTCTCGGAGATGATGAAAGGCCTGAATGAGTCGGCCACGTTGGCGATGGCTCGAATTGCGCGGGAAATGACTGCTGCCGGTCACGACGTAGTGAGCCTCTCCCTGGGTGAACCCGATTTTGACACTCCCGATTTCATTAAGGAGGCAGCTATTGCGGCTATTCACAACAACATTACTCATTATCCACCTGTGAATGGCTTCCTGGATGTGCGCGAGGCAATTGTGGCGAAATTTAAACGAGACAATAACCTCACATATAAACCAACAGAAATATTGGTGAGCACTGGGGCAAAGCAATGTATAGCCAATATCATTTTTGCCTTGGTTAATCCAGGGGATGAAGTAATACTGCCAGCTCCTTATTGGGTGAGTTATGCCGAACTGGTTAGACTTGCCGGGGGTAAAGTGATTTCAATCCCTTCGAAAGTTGAAAATGATTTTAAGATGACCGCATCCGGATTGGAAGCAGTCATCACACCTAAGACCAAACTTATTATATACAGCTCTCCATCAAATCCGACAGGTTCGGTATACACAAAAGAAGAACTGGAGTCTTTTGCATCAGTCATAGAAAAACACGAAGATCTCTACGTGCTGAGTGATGAAATTTATGAGCACATCATTTTTTCCGGGAAGAACACAAGTATTGCTTCCATTGGAAATATGTGGGATAGAACTATTACGGTCAATGGGGTTGCAAAGGCTTTTGCGATGACGGGCTGGAGAATTGGATATATGGGCGGGCCAAAGTGGATTGTAGATGCCTGTATAAAAATGCAGGGTCAAATCACCAGTGGTGCCAATACCATTGCTCAAATGGCCACGAAAGCGGCAGTATTGGCCGACGTTTCCAAACTTCAATACATGGTTGACATTTTTAGAAGGAGAAGAGATTTGATGTTTGGCTTGCTCCAGGAAATCCCACAGATAAAAGTAAATTTACCAGATGGAGCCTTTTACTTTTTCCCCGACGTTTCTGCTTATTACGGGAAATCAGATGGAGGAAAGGTGATTCGCGACTCCAATGATCTCTCAACTTATTTGCTCGAGAAAAAATTAGTGGCTGTAGTGCCCGGGGATGCTTTCGGAGGCTTTGAAAACATCAGACTCTCTTATGCTGCAAGCGACGAAAAATTGAGAGAGGCAGTGAAAAGAATTAAAGAAGGTTTGGCCGAATTGAAGTAAATACATTAATCAGAGAATACACGATTGGACACCTCAGCTATTCAGCAATTATTCAACAGGTTCAATGACCTAACGGTACTTGTGATCGGCGATGTAATGATTGATGCCTATTATTTTGGGTCAGTAGATCGGATATCTCCGGAAGCGCCGGTTCCTGTGGTGCAAGTGAAGAGATCAGAGAATCGGCTTGGTGGAGCCGCCAACGTCGCTCTAAATGTTCAAAGCCTTGGCGCCAAAGCAATTATTTGTTCAGTAATCGGTGATGACAGCAAAGGAGACGTCTTTCGGAATGAATTGAAAAGTAAAGGTTTTTCTACAGAGGGAATTATTGACTCTCCTTCAAGAATGACTACTGTGAAGACACGTGTTATAAGTTCCGGTCACCACTTGCTTCGTGTAGACGAAGAAATCACGAGTCCATTATCACCCACCGACGAGAGAAATCTCTTGGGTTGCATTGAAACGGCCATTGATAATCGAAAGCCCGATGTGATCATATTTGAAGATTACAACAAGGGTGTTCTTACTCCAAGAATTATTGATGAGGTCATATTGATGGCTTCGAAGAGAAAAATTCCAACAACTGTCGATCCTAAAAAGGATAACTTTTTCGCATATAAAAATTGCACACTATTCAAGCCTAATCTAAAAGAACTGCGCGAAGGATTGAATGTGAATTTTCCTAAAACAGATATAGAGGCTCTGCGCAGAGCAATCGAAAACATTGAATCTCGATTGGGAAATGCGATCACTCTTGTTACACTTTCCGAATTGGGAATAGTAGTGAAGTCAAAGGATGTATTCGCACGAGTAGAAGCTCATCAGCGTGAAATTTTAGATGTAAGTGGGGCCGGTGACACAGTAATAAGTGTGGCTTCCCTGGCACTTGCGTGCGGATTAAATGAAGTAGATATGGCAAAGTTATCCAATCTTGCTGGTGGCTTGGTCTGCGAAAATGTAGGCGTAGTGCCGGTCGATAAAGAAAGATTGCTCAAAGAGGCAATGAATTATCTCACAAAATGAGTTGGCAGCAAATACGTGAAAGGATAAATCTGTATTTGTTTAAAAACAAAGAACGGACCCTCGGCGTATTTAAAGTATTAAATATGATAGTCACATTGCTGGCTATTGCTACCATTTTGTGGATGTACGGTTTCCCCATGAGTCTGGAAGATGAAAAGACCGCTTTTACAATTATCAAAGGCAGTTTCATTTTTTACGTAATACACTATCTGACTAAGATCATTTATGATTTTAATCCCAGGCACTTTATTAGGAGCACTTGGTTTGAGGGATTGATTATGCTGGTGCTCATAATAGAAGGGTTGAGCTTTACTTTTTTTGGAAAGCTTATCACCGGTTCAATAGCAGAGGGATTAGGAATTACTTATTTCGCTGATATATCAACTATTTTAGTTCAACTTTATTTTCTGATCATTGTAATTACTGAATTTCTTCGAAATAGTGAATTTCTTCCGCGAGTAAAACTCAATCCAGCGTTCATTTTTGTAATGAGTTTTGTCTTTATTATCACGGGAGGCACATTATTGCTAATGCTTCCTCAGATGACTATCAAAGGGGATCTGCCATTTGTAGATGCTCTATTTACTGCTACAAGTGCCACCTGTGTTACCGGTTTAATGACCATTGATCCCCACGATGTTTTTACCTTTAAAGGGCAGTTTGTGATTTTAATGCTCATCAAAATTGGTGGACTGAACATCATAGCTTTTGGAGGTTTTTTGGCCTTGGCCGCAAAATTTGGCGTAGGGGTGAGGCACCATCAGGTAATCGAGGGTTTTGTGAACAAAGACAATATTCTTTCGGCGAAAGGAATGCTCGGAAAAGTGATTTTGTGGACCACCGCATTCGAAACTTTGGGTGCAATTCTGATGTATTATTTATGGAAGCCTACCATTGTATGGCTGGATAATGGGGAAAAGATTTTTTATTCAATCTTCCACTCCATTTCGGCCTTCAACAATGCCGGTATTTCCCTTTTCACCAATGGATTTATAAACGATGCCGTGGTAGACAATTATCTGGTGCATTGGGTAGTGATTTTCCTAATCTTTTTTGGATCTCTAGGTATCCTGAGCATATTCGAATTGTTTGAACCGGCTGCATTGCGCGATAGATTGAAATTTCCGTGGAAGCGAATTTCCTTTTCTACAAAAATTGCCCTTTATTTTTCTCTAGGACTTATTCTTATAGGAGCTATCATGTTTTTCATGTTTGAGCAACACGGCACTTTGGCGAACAAGTCATTTTTCGGACAAATTACAGGATCTTTTTTCCAGAGCGTTTCACCGCGAACAGCCGGCTATAATACGGTGGATTTTGCTTTTTTATCGGTACCCTCTATTATGACAATCATGGCCCTCATGTACATTGGAGCAAGCAGTAGTTCAACTGGAGGGGGTATCAAAACGTCAAGCCTGGCTATTATTTGGGCCGACGTTAGAGCATCGATGACAGGTAGAGAACATGCGACGCTATTTAAACGAACCGTGAGCGCGTCCTTAAAAAGTAGTGCATATTCAATTGCCATAATGTATATTGTAATGAACTTCATTGGGGCTTTACTGTTGTGCACTACGGAAGGACATATTCTTGCGATGCCCGGTAGAACTGCGATAGATTTGGTATTTGAACAAGTAAGTGCATTTAGTACGGTCGGATTATCTACAGGCGTTACCGCGTTGCTCACTGACATAGGAAAATATATACTCACGGTCTCAATGTTTGTTGGAAGGGTAGGTACGTTTACAATAGCTTTTGCACTTGCCGGACGATTTGCGAAACATAAGTTCCGCTATCCTGAGGGAGAAACTCTGGTAGGATAAAAAGCCAACTGAAAATTACATTTAATTGAAACACGATAAAGTCACACCGTATCAAACTGAAGAAAGCAAGACAGGTCAGGTTGCTGAGATGTTCAACAACATTTCTCATCAATACGATCGATTAAATCATCTGTTTTCCTTGGGTGTTGATATTCGTTGGCGAAACAAAGCAATTGACTGTTTCAAGGATTCTCCGCCCGATCATTTACTTGATGTAGCAACAGGAACTGCGGATTTTGCGATTCAATGTGCCAAGAGACTTCCTGCTGTGAACATGATTACCGGGGTAGATATTTCAGAGGGAATGTTGGAAGTGGGCAGGAGAAAAATCGGTGATAAAAAAATGGATCAACGGATACGTCTCGTATGCGAAGACAGCCAGAAGTTATCTTTTCAAGACGACACATTTGATGGCTGCACTGTTGGTTTCGGGGTCCGGAATTTTGAGAATCTAGAAAAGGGATTGAACGAAATAAGACGCGTTTTAAAGAAGAATAGTAAACTTGTTGTGCTCGAATTTTCCAAACCTTCCGGATTTCCGATGAAGCAATTATTCAGACTCTATTTTCATAATATTATGCCTGTAATTGGTCGATTGGTGAGCAAGGATCACAGGGCATATACTTACCTTCCTGAATCCGTAGATAAATTTCCGGCGGGCACAGATTTTTTAGATGTCATGCAGCGGTGCGGTTATCGAAATCTGACGGAGCGTCGCCTTTCTGGAGGAATAGCCACTATATATATCGGGCAGAAGTGATCAAAGAAATTAGCGCTTCTAAGTTTGCGGGTACATTAGAATTACCCGGCAGTAAAAGTGTTGCGCAACGTGCTATTGCGGCGGCTACACTTGCAATTGGAGAATCAGAAATATTTAATCCCGGAAAAAGCAAAGATGTAGCGTCGGCTCTATTTCTATCACGAGCTTGCGGATCAAAAGTTACTCGAGGTGAAAGTATAAAGATTCAAGGAAGAGGCATGTTTCCTGTGGAAGATTTGAATGCCGGAGAAAGTGGCTTGGCTTCAAGAATGTTTTTGCCACTGTTTGCACTTTCAGATAGGACTGTAAATATGTACGGGGAGGGTTCTCTGTTGTTTCGTCCTTTTCATGTCTTAGATCAAGTTCTGCCTTCTCTTGGTGTAGAATGTAAAAGCAATAATGGCAAACTTCCTTACAAGATTAAAGGTCCAATGCACGGCGGCGATATTGTAATGGATGGAAGTACTTCGTCTCAATTCGCCACAGGATTATTGATGGCCTTGCCTTTGTGCGCGGAAGATTCAGTATTGACTTTAGTTAATGCCACAAGTAAACCATATTTACAAATGACTCTCGATGTTTTGCGTGAGTTTAATGTCCATATTGAACACGAGAGTCTTGATCGTTTTTTCATAAGTGGTAATCAAGTCTATAAACCCACACAAATTCACGTGCCAGGAGATTGGAGTGCTGCTGCAAATTTGATGGTTCTAGGAGCGCTCACTTCTGATGATGGAATTGAATTTCAGAATCCCGGGGATATTTATAAGCAATCGGATGATTTTGTAAAAGACGTGGTGATGTCTGCCGGAGTGAACATTAAAATGGATTCGCAGAAGGTTAGAGTTTTTAAATCAACTATTCGTGCCTTTGAATGTGATCTATCAAATAGCCCGGATTTATTTCCTCCACTTGCTGTGTTGGCATGTTTTGCAGATGGGCCATGTCGTTTGAAAGGTTCGCAGCGTCTTATTCTCAAGGAGTCGAACAGAGCGATGACCATAATAGATGAGTTTGCAAAGGCAGGAATAGAAGTTCGAGAAGAGGACGACGAACTCATAGTATACCCGTCCTTACCTCAGAACACTATTATGGATGCACGCAACGATCACCGCATCGCAATGGCTGCGGCGATCATGGGTGCGGCATCAAATGGCATGAGAATCAGAGATGCCGAATCTGTCGACAAATCATTTCCCGATTTTTTTGAAAAACTGGAAGATCTGGATTTGAACAACAAGTAATACCGATGCTACCTAATCCTGCATTGCGCATGGCTAGTCTGTTTTGGGCAATGCGCTGTAGAATCTTGTATGCTTGAATTTGAGAATCCCGCACGCATTTTACAAAAATTGCCCTAATGCGTAATGCGGGATAAACCCAAACGGTATAAACAATTATTCTCACTTCTCACTTCACAATTCTTTGGGTACCTACTATTTCGAAATTATTTGCTATACGAAGCATGTACACTCCGGATACTAAATGAGAAGTATCTATGGTATGGTTTGTATCTAACAATTTTTCTCGAAGAACCAATTTTCCAACTGAATCATACAATTCGCAGAAGGTATTATTTAATGTTTCGCTGCGTATAATAAGTTGATCATTAAAAGGGTTCGGGAAAATGACAAATCCGGCATTGTTTAACTCGGCTACAGAGATTACACATTCTCCGAGTACCCATGATGTAACACCGCCATAATAGAAAGCAAGGCAAGGATTCTGGTAAGTAACGTTGTTGCATCCGCATACCGGATTAAAAACTTCTACGCAATCAACAGCATTGTTTATTTGATCAGGATCGATGCAATCGATGACTATATTCGAACATTGGGCATTACAAGATTCTATGTCGTTAAAAAAGTAAGGAGAATAATCGATACCAGATACTAGGTAGCCACAACCGCTCATGGGCGCGCAGGTAGATCCAATAAGCGCATAGCCTAAAAACATTTCGCAGGTACCGAAGTCAATGCCATCTAGATTGAAACATTGAGGTTGTGTTTTATTGCATTCACCCAAAGTATATTCTGTAACACCACCGTAGTTTACGGCAAAGCATTCATTACTGTATGTTACTCCATCACAACCGCAAACAGGGTCCCATATGAGTGAACATATTACATCTGGATTTATCAAGGATGGGTCAATACATCCAACTCCAGTGATGCAATTAAAAATGCAATTGACTTCTGAGTTATAAAAGTATGGGCTGTAGTCAAATTCATTGATAAGATACCCACATCCACTTAAAGAGACGCATTCACCATTTACAAGAGCGTAACCAAGTGCCATGTCACACGGACCGAAATCTACATTGCTGAGGTCCATACAATTTGTACAAGCACCTTGGGTATATGAAGTTACACCGCCATAATTAATGGCTTCACATGAATTAGAATATGTTATGTTGTTGCAACCGCATACAGGATCGAACACATCAGGACACAGCGCATCTGGATCGATTAGTGAAGGATCAACACAACCAGAGCCACCACAAATTTCTACACATTCTTCAATAGTTGAATAGAAGTATGGGCTGTAGTCTATTTGATTAATAATATATCCGCATCCCGATACATAAGTGCACGTACCGTTCACAACAGCAATACCCAAAGCCATTTGACAGAGTCCAAAATCGAGGTTTGCAAGATCCATGCAGTCGCCGCTATTCGAACATTCTCCTAGAGTATATGAAGTTACCCCACCATAATTGATGGCTTGGCATGAGTTTGAATACGTGATGCCATCGCAACCACAAACAGGTTCGAATAAGCCGATACAAATGGCGTCTAGGTTTATCAATTCAGGATCTACACAACTACCGCCACCGCATACGACCTGGCAATCATCCATTGATAGGTAGAAATAAGGGCTGTAGTCTACGTTGCCTACCACAGTGCCGCATCCCGAAATACCAACGCATGAGCCGTTTACAAAACCAAAGCCCAAAACCATTTCGCAGTCACCGAAATCGACATTGGATAAATCGAAACATCCTCCTCCTTCAGAACACTCGCCTTCTGTATATGATGTAACGCCGCCCCAGTTGATGGCTTCACAAGAATTTCCGTATGTTACTCCATCACAGCCACACACAGGAGCCCATATCATAGGGCACATCGTCTCCGGGTCTATTTGAGAAGGATCAATGCACTCAGGCTGCGCAAGAACATTTCCCGATAGTGTAAAAGATAGGAGCAACAGTAGAAGATAGGAACCTAAGATATGTTTCATGGTGGGGTAAGTTTTTATGTTAGTTCTGGATGCCGAGTAGACAACCATTCTCATGATGTGATTGTCTGTATAAAGGTTGCTTAGCCGACTTTTATAGAGGTCAGGCGAAGCAAAGATAGAGTTGGGACATTATAGTACTGAAAATCAACATGAAGCAAGCTATCAAGGTGTTGATAGACAAGTGATAAATCGCTCTATTTTTATCAGTTATCGTTTTTTTTTCGTAAATTAGCTTTTGGACTTTTAAAACCCTTACCTAAGAAATGCTATTCAGAAAAACGTTTATAATCGTTTTTCTCTCTTTAACAGGGAGTTTGTCGGTCTTGTCTCAATTGAACAAGTCTGGCTCGCCACTCTCATGGAACCCTGGGTTGAATATTAGCCCTCTTGATAATTGGCATGATCTTCCAGTACTCAATACAGATGCTTTTTTTGCACAGGATGTTCAAGACGGATTGAGCAAGGACAAGCCTTATCGTTTCGCTTATCCCTTGGTGGTGAATATTTCACTTTCGTCTCATGGCGAATGGAGCAGCGTTCACAACGGAGGTCGAATTTGGAGGCTGGGACTTCGCTCCACTGATGCCTATTCGATGACAGTCAATTTTACAGATTTTAATATTCCTGAGGGTTCATATGTATACATATATAATAATGACCGTACAGATTATTTAGGACCACTTGGTTGGGACGACAATAAGGCCGGGATTGAATTTTCAATGCGCCCCATCACTGGAGATAAGATTGTAATAGAATATTATGAACCCGTAGAGAATTTTGGTGAGGGCAAACTGAAGATAGGTTCTATAGCACATGCTTATCGCAATTTGCACTCTACAGATTTTGGTGACAAAGGTTGTGCTCACCTGTTGAGTTTTGAGGAGTTTCCGGAGTTGAAAAATATTTCTACTTCGGTTATGATGATGATTGTGGATAATGGCACTCGGGCGTCTACCGGAGTTCTAGTGAACAATACACGGAATGATGGCACACCCTATCTTTTGACTTCAGTGCAAGCGTTGATAGGCGATCCGGAGTCATGGGTATTCATAGCCAATTTTAACCAAGATGATTGCGAAAATGATCCTGGCAATTGCATGTCACGTGCGCTGATAGGTGCAGAGGTTTTGTATACAGATTATGTCAGTGGCGTGGCTTTACTCCGATTAAAAGATACCCCTCGCAAGGAATGGAAAACGTTCTACAGTGGTTGGGATTTTGATGCATTGTTTTCGGGAAAATATGTGAGTATTCAACATGGACTGGGAAGAATGCAAACCATTTCTACATTCTATGGATTGCCTACAAGTGATTATTGGGGGAAATGGAAAACGTTGAAATTAGAAGGATGGAATCTAGGAAGTACTTTACCCGGAGCTGTTGGCTCTCCATTGTTTAATAGTCGTGGTCAATTGGTGAGTCAGTTTATAGGGGGAAATGAAAAATGTGGAAATTCTGATGAAGAGTTTTTTTGCAGAGTAAAAGAATCATGGTCTGAACTGCGCCAATACCTCGACCCGATAGGTAGTTCATCTGGAGCATATATTGGATACTTTGCCATTGCGCAAGCAGAAGGAAAAGAAGAAACTGCTTTTGATTTTGATGTCTTTCCAAACCCTGCTTCCAACAGCGTATATATTAGAAACAATTCAGATTATGCTGTTTTGGGCGTTCGTATCAAGGATAATGCAGGTAGATATGTACAATATGAAGTACCAAGTTTTCCGGAAATCGACATCAGCTATTTGCCCGATGGAGTTTATCATTTTATAATTGAAACCTCCAATGGTTCGTTTGCAAGGAGATTAATCAAGCAGTAATTCTGCTTTCTGGTATTTCGGTTTTCTTGATCTCTTGATGTTCCCCATTTGCTTTTTTATCGCAAAATTGAAATCTTGAAAATAGCTTCGTAATAGGTTTTCTTTTATGGAATCTCTTCCAGAAAAAAATCTAATATTTGTTTACACTCTTTCACGAGATTCCTTCATAGCAATGCAAGCAGATACTGTGCAAGTAACAGTGCATATAGAAACACCAATTACAGGGATCCGAAACAAAAGAGCGAAAATGGATCCATTGGCAATGGCAATACCTTTATTTTTTCTAATCAACCGGATACTCTGTGCAATACTGAGGCGATGTCGTTCATTGGTATAATCCATAGTCGAGAATCCAAAGAAGTATGCCCCTACTATGAATGAAATCAGCGGAATGAATGGAATCAAAATCAGACCGAGGGGCGGAACCGCAATCGTGATGAAAATATTTATCAAGCCTATCGCCCAAATGAGAATCAACTCAATAAACATATTTCGGATAGCGAGCACAGTTCCTCTTAGAACATCTCTAATGAGTTGTTGCATGCTAAAAGGATTTGATTTTCCTTCTAAAATGTCGTTGGTTTTTTCACTTAGCATTGACATTACCGGCGACATTGCAATCAAGATAATGTACTTAGAGATTTTAAGTGAGGAATAGAATATTAGAATTCCAATGACGAAGGCCAAAGCGTATTTTCCAATTTCGGATAAGACCGCTCTTGCTTGTTCAATCCAACCGGCATTTGGAATAGGATCGTATGTAATGTCGGGTCCAAATGAAGTCCATAGATAGTCGATGCATTCAATTATAAACACAGCCATACCCATGTACCATAGAATCCCGATTAATAGAGGATACAGGAAATAGTGCATGAGTCCGTTGCGAGATATGAATCCCCAAGATCGAAACCAGGTGTTGATGCCGAGGGCAAAATGCTGAATCAATGGAATGTTTTATTGATTATTCTAACGGTTTGCAACAAGGTAATACCAAAGTAATACCAATGTTGTACCAATTCTGCTTCATGAATGGTCTACCCTGCATTGCGCATTGGAAGTCTGTTTTGGGTAATGCGCTGCAGGATCTTGCATGTATGAAGTGGTAAATGCCTTTAGAATAGCTGTTATAGGCCAATAGAGTAAGATGGTATTGCACTATAACAGATACCTAAAGGGTGTAAAATTTAAGGAAACAACTAACAAAGGTTTCACAGCAATCGCGGTGGTTCAGACTTCTTAAAAGTCTTCTTCATCACCACCAGCTTCTTCCGTTTCGTCGCCGGTTATTTCGTCGCCGCCATCCTCTGTATTATCAGCTTCTTCTTCTTCTTCCTCTTCGGCTGTTTCCATGTCATCAGAACCACCTTTGAAGCTTCCGATATCAGAGTCGCTTTCGATTCCGTCGCTATCAGGTGTTTCTTCATCATCCACTTCCATATTGTTGTCAATCTTGAATAGATAGATGGTATCGTTGGTGCGAATTTCAAGCGCTTTTATAAATTCACCCTTGGGTGTTACAAAGGAAATGAGGTCATCATTTTCAAATCCATTTGGATAGTTTTTATTGATAAGCTCAATATGTTCATCTGAAACATTTTTGTAATCTTTCATAACCCTTCTCAATGGACCGCCGGGACGTGGAGGAGGTGGGGCGTATATCACATCAGGATTTTCGGGTCTTTGAACCTTATGCTTTGTTGTAGTTTTACTAGGATCCTTTCTCGGCCTACCTCTTCTTGGGCTCGCCGTCTTGCTTTCACTCATAGCTTTCTCAGGGGCTTCAGTATTTGTATTTTTTGATTTAGCTGTTTTCTCGGCCTTGGTTGGAGCAGACTTTGCTTCAACAGGTTTTGCCGGTACAGCCGGTTTTGCAGGAGCTTTTGGTTTTGCTTCTGTTTCCTTTTCAGGCAGGGCAGATTTCTTGATTTCTGCTTTCGCCTTTACCTTGTTTTCAGGTTTTTTAGATGCCGTTTTTTTCGGTTCTTCTTTCTTTTTTGCGGTCGCCACAGGCTTTGATGCTTTTTTTACTGGAGGTGAAGGTTTGTTCGTTTTCTTCACCGGGGTTACTATTTTCGGTTCGTTTTTTTTCGGGGCCGCCTTTTTCTGCGGAGCGGTTTGCTTTTTCGGAGCAGCTTTAGCAGGAGAGGTCTTAGCTGATTTTTTAGCTGCTGGTTTAGCTGCTTTTTTCAGGGGCTTCTTCGCGGCCATGTTCAAAAAGGATTAGTGGTTTAAGAGCCATGCAAATATGAGCGGTGCCACAATAGTAGCATCACTTTCAATAATAAATTTTGGTGTGTGAATGTCGAGTTTCCCCCACGTAATCTTTTCGTTCGGCACTGCACCGCTATAACTTCCATAACTGGTGGTACTGTCGCTGATCTGACAGAAGTACGACCAAAAAGGAACGTCATGCATTTCCATATCCTGATAGAGCATTGGAACTACACAGATTGGGAAATCACCGGCAATACCGCCGCCAATCTGGAAGAAACCTACACCCTGCCCTTTGCTGTTTTCAATGTACCATTTTGCCAACCAAGCCATGTACTCGATTCCACTTTTTATAGTGGAAGCTTTTAATTCATCTTTGATGATATAGCTGGCAAATATGTTGCCCATCGTACTATCCTCCCATCCGGGTACCACAATCGGGAGATTGCGCTCCGCGGCTGCAATCATCCAAGAATTCTTCGGGTCGATCTGATAATATTGCTGCAATACTCCACTGTTGAGCATTTTATACATGTACTCATGCGGAAAGTAGCGCTCTCCTTTTTCATCGGCTTCCTTCCAAAGTGCATGAATGTGTTTTTGTAGTCTTCTAAATGCTTCTTCTTCTGGTATGCAGGTGTCAGTTACTCTGTTGAGACCTCTTTCCAAAAGTCCCCATTCTTGCTCAGGAGTGAGGTCTCTGTAATTTGGAACCCTTTCGTAGTGATCATGGGCCACAAGGTTCATTAGATCTTCCTCAAGATTCGCTCCGGTGCAGGAAATAATATCCACTTTTCCTTGACGAATCATCTCGGCCAATGAGATTCCTAGTTCTGCAGTGCTCATAGCACCAGCAAGGGTTATCATCATTTTGCCTCCTTTTTCAAGGTGTGCTTCATAACCCTTTGCGGCGTCTACTGTTGCTGCCCCATTGAAGTGCAAATAGTTCGTAGACATGAACTCTCGAATGCTCGCGTACTTTCCCATATTATTGCTGCGGTGAAAATGGATCGTTTTTAGTAATTCTCAGGGCCGAAAGATGTTGATTTTCCTCATATAAATGTTAATTCATCGAAGAAAAAATATAAAGTTTTAATTTGTTGCAAATCAATACATTACTTGTGTTTCACAGCAAGTCCTTTGCCAGCAAACTGATAACTCAGCAATTTGTAGTAGAGTTTACTGGCTAGAAAGTCTGATGGACCAGGTTTGTCGCCTGGGCATAATTCTACGATATCGAAGCCAACAATTTTCTTTGTCTTCATCACAGTTTTCACCAAATTGAGCACTTGGTAAAAGCTCAAACCTCCAGGTTCGGGTGTTCCGGTACCTGGCAGAAATGCTGGATCAAAAACATCGAGATCGATGGTGAGAAATATATTTTCTGTGCACAAATCTGCCACTTGTTGCATCCATGTTTCATCAGGGGTTCCAGCGATTTCGTGTGCAAAGAAGGTTTTCGCTGGAGTGAGGTGTTCCATTTCGCTAATGTCCATGCTTCTGATACCCACTTGAATCAGGTTGTCTTTTTTGGATGCTTCATACACAGCACAAGCATGGTTGCAAGTGGTACCATGAAAGTGCGGACGCAAATCGGTATGGGCATCGAGTTGCAACACAGTGAGGTTTGGAAAATGATCTCTAAAAGCTCGAATGCTTCCGATGCTGATGCTATGTTCTCCGCCAAAAAGAGTCACGTACTTACCCATTTTTATATAGTCGGAAGCTACAGTATGCACTGCATCGACCATGGCTTCTGGAGAACTGTCTTCGGTAACGGGATCAGCCAGATATATTCCTTTCTTGTAGACTTCCGTAGCTGTTTCGATGTCGTACAATTCCATGTTGTCTGCTGCCTCAAGCATAGCATCCGGACCGCGATCGGCACCTTTGATCCAAGTGCTAGTACCGTCGTAGGGAACGGGTATCAGCACGATGTGGGCAGATTCAAGTTGACCGTATTCGGGTGGAACATCGGCAAATATTCTTCTTTCTTCGCTCATACTTTATAAAAATCTGATTATTATGTACCTTGTTAATCAACTTGTTAGATAAATTACGCTTATCTAGGTACGAATGGCAAAAGAGAGAAATATCTGTGAATGAATGAAAATAAAGTTTCGAAATTTTTCATTTATAACTAGAAGCTATTGAAATTTCTATGGTAGAAGGTAGTGGCGTTCGGAGTTCACCAACTTTACACCATATTCTGATTTCATTCATTGGCAAGCAGATCAAGCGCTCCTTCCACATCTAATAGATCAAATTTGTCCGCGACCTGTTGCCTCAAGGAATTATCATGAACCTCCTGCCACCATGATATTTCTCCTTCCAATTCTTCTTTTTAACCCAGAATCCGCATTGGGATTCGCTATGAATTGGTATATGCCGTCGGAATAGCTGTTATTGGCCAATGAAATGAATACGAATTTGGCTATTACAGATACCTAAACGTTATCACCCCATCAATCTCCAACCCCGTCCCGATTCATCCACCTCACCAACCCCCTTACAAAATGTCGTCTCACTTTTTTGTCGATTTCTTTGTTCAGTGGTTCACGCAGAATGAATTGAAATTTGAACTGAATAGCCTCTTTTTTTACACTAACAACTTTGAGGTTATAACTGTCGGGTTGTATTTCGGCGGAAAAGTCTGAAAGGATTTGAATAAATGCCTTTTCCATTTCGTCTACATCTTTCACTAATTCTGTGTCGAATTCAAAATCAATACTGCTTTTTTTGAGTTCGCGTCGGGTGTAGTTGATGATTTCACTCGTGAAAACCTTGTTGTTTGGCACATACACGATGTCGTCATCTTCGTTGAGCAAGTGAACATTGGTAAGAGTGATATCGAGAATCCTGCCTTTACTGCCATCTAGCATTACCTGATCACCGATGTTAATCACCTTAGCAAATGTGAGATACATCCCGGTAATTACATTCGAGATGTAATCTTTTGTCATAAGCACCACAGCAGCAGCTACGAGCGAAATTGACTGAATAGCTTCTTTGAGAGAAACGTTGAAAAGAGAGATTAGTAGTGCAACGGAGAGCAGTCCATAAAGCACCTTAGAAAGATGAGAAACACCTGTTGTGAAGTTGTCTCTTTTGCGACTTGGGTCCTGAGGTTTGTAGGTAATTACAACGACCTGACGAGCGAATTCAACAATCAGTATGCCAACGAGAGCTCTAAAAAAAGTATGCTCGAATCGCTCAGGTAATTCAATATATTGGCTGAACTTAGTGTACTGGAATCTTCCGAAGTAAGCGACGATCAACAGACTCAGATATATGAATGCTTTGAGCCAGCGCATCTTTGTTTATTTTTGGGTCGCTTTTACGGGTTGATCTTCGTAGTATCCGAGAATATCGAGAACTTCTCGCGGTTTTTGTGCCGGAGAAAATTCTTTGTATTTGAACTTACCTCGGGCGTCTTTATCAATCAGAATATGTCGTGGTCCGGGTATAAGGCAATGATGTATACCACCGAAGCCACCAAGTGTCTCTTGATATGCACCCGTATTGAAGAAACCTATATATTGGTCCTGATCGGCGTAGTAACGAGGCATGTAAATGGCATTTACGTGTTGCTCCGAATTGTAGTAGTCGTCGCTGTCGCAGGTAAGTCCACCCAAAAATACTCTTTCATATTGTTCATCCCAATTGTTGATCGGGAGCATGATGAAACGTTTGTTGATGGCCCAAGCGTCGGGTAATGTGGTCATGAAAGAGGAGTCGATCATATTCCATTTTTCCCTGTCATTTTGTTCTTTTTGATAAAGGATTTTGAAAAGTGTTCCGCCGCTTTCACCTACCGTGAATGATCCAAACTCAGTATAGATGTGTGGAACAGGTACACCGGCATCTTCGCAGGTTTGTTTTATCTGAGTCAGGATTTCGGTAATTATGTACTCATAGTCGAAAGAGAATGCGAGCGAGTTTTTGATGGGAAATCCACCGCCAATATTTAGACTGTCGAGTGTGGGACAAATCTCGCGGAGATCGGTGTATACTTTCAAACACTTGGTCAATTCGTTCCAGTAGTAAGAAGTATCCTTGATACCGGAGTTGATGAAAAAGTGCAGCATCTTCAATTTGAAGTTGGGGTTATCGTGGATGCTATTTTTGTAGACTCTCTTTATGTTTCGGTATCCAATTCCCAAACGCGAAGTATAGAATTCGAATTTCGGTTCTTCTTCAGAAGCTATGCGTATGCCGATTTTAATCGGTTTGGTGATTTTCTTTTCTAGGTTTTCTAACTCAAATTCGTTGTCGATCACGGGAATAACATCCGTAAAACCGGCATTTGTAAGACCGATAATTTTTTGGAGATAATCTTCAGTTTTAAAACCGTTGCACACAACTCGTTTGCGTTTATCCACTTTGCCCAATTGACGGAGTCGATTTATAAGGTCGATGTCATAAGCAGAAGAGGTTTCGAGGTGTACATCGTTTTCTAAAACGGTTTCCAGAACATATCGGAAGTGCGAGCTTTTTGTGCAATAGCAGTAGTGGTATTCTCCCTCATATCCCACGGATTTGCGGGCGTCAGCGAACCATTTTTTGGCACGTTGAATGTTCTCAGAGATTTTTGGGAGATAGGTGAATTTAAGGGGAGTTCCATATTTCTTTACCAGGTCCATCAGGGGAATTTGGTGAAAGAGCAGGTTGTGTTCGTGATTAACAATAAACTCTTCCTGCGGCCAGTCGAAGGTTTGTGTTACGAGATCGATGTACTTGGTTTTCATCTATGGAATTACCGGATATGTATTTTAATGGATTCCCGTTTGTTTATTTTGGGGGACAGGGTCAAAAGTACGGGTGAAAGAGGTAATAATCCAGAAAAATTAGACATTCTCAGTCGAGCCTTTTACGAGGCTCAAAACGCGAATGCTGAGATGGCAAGTACATTTATGGGCCCTCTATGCATGCAACATAAAAAGTGGTACAATTGTGTTTTGAAAAATGGTATGTCAATGGCCAGGAAACACGTTCGGATTTATGCCACTTTGCTCTTGGTGTTTTTTTCGTGTAATTCAAATGAAAGAGTGAAAAAAGAACCAATTGTGGAACCGGAAATGAAGGATTCCATAAAGTTGATATATCAAGATAATCCGAATGGAGTTTCTGTCGTACTGGAAATAGATTCTGCTGTTATTGGCGGTGAAACATATACGGCTATTTACTAAATAGGCGATACTTTATGCATTTACCTTGAGTGCGGTAAGATCGTTTCGGCTTTCGCAAATATGGAACCGAATTTTGAGTTCGAAGATTTTAATGGTGAAAGATTGAAGGATATAAGGGTTCATTGCGTGAGCAACACACCTTCGGTACAGAACTTGCTCTTATTTGACCCAAGGATAGATAATTTTGTGGAGGTTGCCGATTTCTATAGATATCCAGCGCCCGAAGCAATTGTGGTCACAAAGTACTTTTATTCTTATCACAAAAGTGGATGTGCTGATATGAATTGGGACAGTGATTTATTTTACATTGAAAACTTTAAAACTGTATGTAGCGGTAATATTTCCGGTAAGTGGTGTGAGAGGGAAGAAAAGGGGTTTTCGTGAATTTCGTAAAGGGAGAAGAGTTAAATTTAAAGGAGAAATTGTCCATTGAGGAATTGTATCAATTCAAAGATTTCAAGTGAGGTTTTATAAAGGATTACTGGCATAAGAACTATCATTCATTCGCCAAAAAACGATAAACCTCCCAAGGGGTGAATTTTTTTCTAAGTGTGTTTATTTCGAAATTACTATTGACTGCAAATAGAATTTTCCATTTTGCTCCAGTTCCACTTTGTAGATTCCATTTTCAAGTTCTTCGCATTGTACAATTCTTGCCGTCATGTTTGGAAGGCACATTACTTTTTGGCCAACCCCATTGAATATGGCCAAGTGGAGTTCCCCATCCGGCATTCCGATGATGTTAAATTCACCTTTGGACGGATTAGGGTATATATTGAAAGAAGTGCCTTGATTAGAATCAATTTGGTCAAATAACACTTCCACTTCATTGCTCCACGACGAACAGCCATTTTCATCTGTAGCAAAAACTGAATAAGTGCCGGGAAACTCAGGGGTGTATACTCCACCACCAATACCTTCTATCAAAACACCATTCAAGTACCACGAATAGTTTGATCCACCATATACATATAGTGTAATTAAAGTAAGGACCAAGTCAACATCAGGGGATGGGTTCACTGAAATTGAGATTTCATCAGTGCCAAAACAACCTTCAGTATTTGTGCCGTTTACCAGAAACTCTGCATCGAGAGAGGCAATAATTTCTATTTCATCACAAGGGAAAGCACAAGGCACTATATCTCCATCGTTGAACCATTCATAGCTATCGCCACCGGAAGCAGCCAAAAGAATTGTGTCGCCTTCGCAGACTGTTTGATCCTCCGAAGCCGTAACGTCGATAGAACACTCCACTCCAACGCAGCAATTGCCTCCTGCACTCATGTTATACGTTCCTGACCAGCTTCCGTATTGAAAATTGCTAAATCTCAATTGACCGTTTAATGTGGAGAGAAAATAGTCAGTGGCTTGATCAACCGTGTTGCACCCTCCTGTTTCAAAATCGAGATCACATTCATAAGCACAGATGATAAATGGATAGCCATCCGGATCTTCCATGGTGGCGGGAGGAAATTGCAATAAACTTACAATGCCAGCATCTACGCCATTTATAGAGCTTCCTTCAATCGTATAACCTGCCCAGAGCACTTCTACGACATTGCTCGTGTAGGTTCCTGAAATATTCACCGTCAAAGGTTCGTAGGAGCAGAGAGCAATTTTGATGTTCGGCACATTATCATCAATGTTGATGTTGAGGGTTCCGCCATCATAATTGCTAAATAGGATGACATTGCCCGATGGATTACAAATCCCTTGGGAATTGGCAGAGTAGGGGCCAACAAGCACAAACGGAAGGACAAGGAGTAGAAAACTTTTCATAGGAGCGTATTTTGATATGCTAGGAGTGAAGATAGGAACAATTCTCAAAGTTCAAGTAGTACCGTAAAGATATCTGTAATAGTCCAATTCCGTTTCATTCTGTTGGCCTATAGCAGCTACTCAAACCGCATTTACCACTACATGCACATAAAATAGTCCAGGCTATTTTGAAAACAGCACTGGTATAACAGCTACTCTAACTGCATTTGCCACTGCTTGCGTGCAAGATTCTGCAGTGCATTACTCAAAACAGACTTCCAATTCGCAATGCAGAATGGATAATTTATTAAGCAGAATTGTTATAATTTGAAGTTAGATGCCCCCTCAAATGAGTAAATTTTGTAATAAAGTTAATATATTGTGTAACTTAAGACGAAGCAATGCTAACGTATTTAGACAATTCTAAGTCTAACCTTCGAAAACTAACTCTTATGAAACAAAGTCTACGAATTTACATATGTGCGGCAGTCTTCTTGAGTACATTCTTTCACGTGTCTGCGCAAATCCCTGATTTAGGAGATGCCGAGAATTTTGCCGTTTTTACTTCGGCCGGGGCCTTTGAGAACTCATTGACCACTGTAGTCGTGGGGGATATTGGAACAAACGTTGGTTCCTTTTCAGGTTTTCCTCCGGGAATTGTAATTGGAGATATTCACGTTGCAGATCCCGTTACGGCTAGTGCTGCCCCCGATGTTGATTTGGCTTATGCATATCTTGACGGACTCACTTGTGGCAGTGTTATAGGTACTACCTTAGGAAATGGCCAGATTTTAAATCCAAATATTTATTGTATAGGTGCAGCTTCAACTCTGAATGGAGACCTCATTTTAGACGCACAAGGGGATCCCGATGCTGTTTTTGTTTTCCAGATTGATGGAGCACTGTCCACTACCGTATTGTCCAATGTGGTACTTGCTAACTCAGCCTCTTTGTGCAATGTATTCTGGCAAATTAATGGTGCTGTTTCCTTAGGAGAAGGGTCCACATTTAGAGGGAATATTTTGGCCAATGGAGCGATGAGTTTGCTCGAAGGAGCGACATTAATTGGCCGCGCCTTGTCTAGAGAGGGCGCAGTGGATCTGCACAACAATATTATCAATATTGGAGTTGAACCCATTGCCTCTATAATTGTGGCAAATGGATCTGTCAATATTTGTGAAGGAGATAGTATTTTGCTCACGGGAAATGTGGAAGGTATATGGAGCAATGGGTCAATAGCGGAATCTATTTATGTGAACATGAGTGGAGGATATTTTGTAACTAACTCGACTAATTGTGGAAGTGCAATATCCAATATAATCAATGTTGTCGTTAATCCACTTCCTGTTTGCACCATTTCTGGTGAATTTCAAATATGTGATGGAGAAACCACAGAATTATGTGTTGCACTCGGATTTGCCTCTTATTTGTGGAGTAATGGCGCAACCACAAATTGTATTTCTGTTGGTTTAGCCGGCACTTACTCCGTAGTTGTTCAGAATGCTGAAGGATGCGAAAGTGCTTGCAGCGTGGATGTTGTAGTAAATGACAATCCCACTTGTTTGATTGCCGGTGACATATCAATTTGTCTTGGACAGTCAACGCAGCTTTGTGCCGCACCCGGATTTGCTTCATATATATGGAGTAATGGCGCAAGCACAAATTGCATTTCAGTTGGTTCAGCAGGAACTTATTCTGTGGTTGTTCAAAATACTGAAGGATGCGAAAGTGCTTGCAGTGTGGATGTTGTGGTAAATGACAATCCTAGTTGTTTAATTACCGGTGACATATCAATTTGTCTTGGACAGTCAACGCAGCTTTGTGTTGCACCCGGATTTGCTTCTTATATATGGAGCAATGGCGCAAGCACAAATTGCATTTCAGTTGGTATAGCCGGCACTTACTCCGTAGTTGTTCAGAATGCTGAAGGATGCGAAAGCGCTTGCAGTGTGGATGTTGTGGTAAATGACAATCCTACTTGTTTGATTTCCGGTGACATATCAATTTGTCTTGGACAGTCAACGCAGCTGTGTGTTGCACCCGGATTTTCTTCATATATATGGAGTAATGGCGCGACCACAAATTGTATTTCTGTTGGTACAGCCGGCACTTACTCCGTAGTTGTTCAGAATGCTGAAGGATGCGAAAGCACTTGTAGTGTGGATTTATTTGTAAGTGATAATCCCACTTGCTTGATTTCCGGTGACATATCAATTTGTCTTGGACAGTCAACGCAACTGTGTGTTGCACCCGGATTTGCCTCTTATTTATGGAGTAATGGCGAAACAACAAATTGCATTTCGGTTAGTACAGCCGGAATTTATTCCTTAGTTGTTCAAGTTGCATTAGGATGCGAAAGCACATGCAGTGTAGAAGTATTTGTAAGTGATAATCCCACTTGCTTGATTAGTGGTGACATATCAATTTGTCTTGGACAGTCAACGCAACTGTGTGTTGCACCCGGATTTGCTTCTTATATATGGAGTAATGGCGCAAGCACAAATTGCATTTCAGTTGGTATAGCCGGCACTTACTCCGTAGTTGTTCAGAATGCTGAAGGATGTGAAAGCGCTTGCAGCGTGGATGTTGTAGTAAATGATAATCCCACTTGTTTGATTACCGGTGACATATCAATTTGTCTTGGACAGTCAACGCAACTGTGTGTTGCACCCGGATTTGCTTCTTATATATGGAGTAATGGCGAAACAACAAATTGCATTTCTGTTAGTACAGCCGGAATTTATTCCGTAGTTGTTCAAGTTGCCTTCGGATGCGAAAGCACATGCAGTGTAGAAGTATTTGTAAGTGATAATCCTGTTTGTCTGATCAGTGGCAATCTTTCTATCTGCGAAGGACAATCAGCTCAGCTTTGTGTTGCGGCAGGATTTGCCTCTTATTTGTGGAGTAATGGATCTACTTCAAATTGTATTGTTGTGAGCGAACCGGGCGAGTATTTTGTGGTGGTTCAGGGTTCTGTGGGATGTGAGATGACATGTAGCGCGATTGTCGAAATGTTTGAACTTCCAATTTGTGAAATTACAGGTGGTTTGATCACATGTGAAGACCAGGTTGCTACAATTTGCGCGCAGGATGGCTTTGCGTCGTATCTCTGGAGTACAGGTGCAACATCAATTTGTATAGAAATTACAATGCCCGGTTCGTATTCAGTAACTGTAACAAACACATATGGATGTAGCTCAACTTGCGAAACCATTGTTAATGAGATTCCGAACAATATTCCTGTTGCAGATATTATGACTCCGATCGAAATTGAATGTATAGAATTGATACCTGACATATATCCAACATTTACTGATGAAGATGGAGATATTCTTCAAATTGAATGTTCAGAACAGCTAATACTGGAGGAATGTGGTTACACCATCGTTCGCACCTGCACTGCTACAGATCTGTGTGGTGCTAGCGCTACATCCATGCTTATAATTCATGTTACAGATACGTTTGCCCCCATATTTGAAGAGCAGCCACCAGTGTTAAGTATGCCTTGCGAAAGTTGGACATTCCCTGGAGCAACAGACAATTGTGATTTGGATGTAGAAGTTACTTTGTTGTCAATGTATCCGTTGTCGGGTGAATGCAACAGTTGGTGGCAAGCTACTTTCATTGCAGTTGATGATTGTGGAAATTCCGATACATTGAATGTTTTACTGCATTTGTACGATAATGTAGGACCGGTGTTTTTGAATGTTCCACAGGATAGCTTGCTTGTATGCGATGGAATAATCCCTGAGGTACCGAATGTAACGGCGTACGATGAATGCGGCGATGTGTTAAGTATTGAATTTACAGAAGTTGATTCAGGATCGGGATGTGAAGCTGGAATAACGCGCACTTGGACAGCGATAGACAATTGCGGGAATATGAGTGTAGCATCTTATACTATTTATATTGATAATCAAGCCCCGATTTTTGAGATAGTTCCGGGTGTTTTGGAAATCTCTTGTGCTGATTGGGGCCCTCTGTATTATCCTACAGCCGCAGATTCTTGCGATGTTGATGTTGATGTAGAACTTCTGACTTTCTATCCTTTATCAGGAGAGTGCAATAATTGGTGGCAAGCTACTTTCATTGCATTTGATGATTGTGGAAATTCCGATACGTTGAGTGTTTTATTGGATTTGTACGATAATGTAGGACCGTTGTTTTTAAATGTTCCACAGGATACCTTGCTTATATGCGATGGAATAATCCCTGAGGTACCGAATGTAACAGCGTACGATGAATGCGGCGATGTGTTGAGTATTGAATTTACAGAAGTCGATTCAGGCTCCGGATGTGACGCTGGATTAACACGAATCTGGACGGCAATAGACAATTGTGGGAATATGAGTGTGGCATCTTATACCATATACATGGATACTCAGGCGCCGGTTTTTGAGTCCATACTCGGTGTCTTAGAAGTCTCATGTTCTGAATGGGGACCATTGTCTTATCCGATAGCACTCGATTCATGTGACGTTAATGTGGATATTGAACTTTTGACATTCTATCCATTATCTGGTTCATGCAATAGTTGGTGGTCAGCAACATTTTTGGCGGCAGACGACTGTGGAAATACTGATTCACTTTCGATTTTAGTTCACTTGATCGATACCATGGCCCCAAACATTCTGAATGTGCCTCAAGATTTAGTCTTGGATTGTGGTGAGGAAGTTCCTCCAGTGCCACTTAATGTGACAGCCGAGGATAATTGCGGAGAAGTTGAGTCAATCATTTTTGAAGAGACATTTACTGGAGTGGGATGCGATTTAAACATTGTGCGCACATGGACTGCAACAGATTGTTCTGGCAACGAGGTAGCTGTTTCACAGAATATCTCGTTTCAAGATTTGGACGGAGGCATTCCTGGAACGAATCCGATTGCATATTTGAGTGTTGATATTACGGATGTTTTCCCCAACCCAACCAATGTTACATCCACTGTTACCATTACTACCGCTGAATTTGGAGAAATGGAACTGGTTTGCATATCAACAGTGAGCAATCATGTTGCCCGAATATTTAAAGGTAAAATGATGGCAGGTGAAATACGAAGTTTTCAAACTCCTTCTACTCTTCCGGACGGAGTCTATTGCATAAAATTGATAAACACGACCACAGGAGAAGGCGATTCTGAAATGTTGTTGGTGGAGTAAAGGGCTTTTTTTACTTGTTTCCTTACTATTTACTGGGATTTTCGCGCAAATCTGACATGTCAACTTTGTAATTTATTGAAAGAATAGTGTAACTGGGAATTACATAGGCTATTGGAATTTGGTACCGTGAGAATGACATGATAAGTTGGGAGAGGGGATATGGGAGTTGAAGATTGAGTGAATTGCAGAATCGGAACATTTACTTGTAATTATTTAACTGAGTTATGGAAAAACAAAGACGGAGTATAAATCTCTTTATAGTCGATGATGATCAAGAGGTGATAGTAGGCTTGAGAAGGTTTCTGGACCAGAAGTTTGGCAATAATATCAATATTACAGAATTTAACGATGGTTCTATCGCGCTGCGAAGAGTGAATCAGTCAACTGATATTGTTGTATTGGATTATCAAACTGAAAAAAGAAGTGAAGAACATCTGATTAAGGAGATAAAGGCGATTAACCCTAAGACTCAAGTGATAGTTCTATCGACCAATGAAAATATTGGCATTGCAGTAGACTCATATCGAAATGGTGCCAATGATGTGGCTCTTGTGGGAGTGAATGCCAAGTCAAAAATTTCCACTATGATTTATGATGTGATCACTTTTCCAATTAGACTTATTGTTCGTGAGTTCGGAGTGAGCAAGTTCGTTGCAATTTTTCTTTTGACATTTATTACGATCGGTGTAATAGCTGTTATTTCAATGCAATTGCACAAAGCACAAGGACCGGGTTGAGTTCCAAAAAGATAAAAAGGGAAAAGTATGCTAAGCGTTAAGAAGGAAGGTGTCTTATTGGAAAAGTCCCATCATGGGTTTGAGAATGAAGGAGTTTTGAATCCGGCGGTAATTGCTGAAGGTGGGGAAATTCATATGTTTTACAGGGCTGTGAGTAAGGGGAATTATTCCAGTATTGGATACTGTAAGTTTTCAGATCCGTTAAAAATCGTATTGAGGCACGATGTGCCTGTATTGTTTCCTCAATTCGAATATGAGTCTCATGGTTGTGAGGATCCGAGGATTGTGAAAATTGAAGAGCTCTATTATTTGACATACACTGCGTTTGATGGTGTAAATGCCCTCGGAGCCCTTGCAATATCTCGAGACCTATTACATTTCGAGAAGCAAGGTCTTATTGTACCGCAGTTGACATATAAGCAGTTTAGCCGACTAGCCCATTCCAAAGAATCCATAAATGAAAAGTACCTGCGATACAATGACCATGGAGGACTTATAGAAAGGAACGGGAGATCTCTATTCATATGGGATAAAAATGTCATTTTTTTCCCTCGCAGAATTAATGGTAAATTATGCTTTCTGCATCGAGTTCGACCAGATATACAAATAGTGGCAGTCCAGAGTCTTGATGAACTAACGCCAGAGTTTTGGCAGAATTATTTTCTACACATTGAGGATTGTATTGCACTTGGACCAAAGTACGAACATGAAGTAAGTTATGTGGGTGGAGGATGTCCTCCCGTTGAAACAAAGGAAGGATGGTTGTTGATATATCATGGAGTTCGAGATTCTGTTTCGGGCTACATATACTCGGCATGTGCAGCTTTACTGGATTTGGAGAACCCAAGTATAGTATTGGCAAGGCTACCCTATGCTCTATTTCAGCCAGAATTCAATTGGGAAACCATTGGTGAGACAAGTAACGTGTGTTTCCCCACAGGATGTGTGGTAGAAGGTGATACTATGTACGTGTATTACGGTGCTGCGGATGAGCAAATTGCATGTGCATCATTTAGTATGACCGAATTGTTAAAGGAATTACTACTAAATAAAGAATGAGATGGGACAAAATGTAATAGCGAGAAATGCAGGCCAAACTTTATCTGGCTCATTGCATTATTATGGAAAGAGACAGGGGCGGAGAATAGCACCATCAATTGCAAGTGGGCAAGTTTTGGTGGTTACTTCATTCCCGCCACGTGAATGTGGCATTGCTACCTATTCTGCCGATCTGATAAAGGCCCTAGAGAATAATATGGATAGATCTGTACAAATTAGGGTTTGTGCAATTGAATCTCAGGTTGAAAGTCAGAATTATCCTGATATAGTTCGTTATATTTTGGACTCGGGCAATATGGAGTCTTATAAGAATTTGGCGTCATTGGTGAATTCAGATGATGAAATAATTCTTGTTCTTATTCAGCACGAGTTTGGATTGTTTAGAAGCAATGAAGAGAGTTTCATGAGACTTCTCAAAGAAATTAGGAAGCCGATTTTGATCGCGTACCACACTGTTCTGCCAAATCCGAATGATGAGTTGAAGAAGAGTGTTATCAGGATGGCTGAATTTAGTTCAGGCCTTATTGTGATGACTAATACTTCAGCTACTATTCTTGAAAATGAATATGATATTCATACCGATTTGATTTCGATAATTCCGCATGGTATACATCTGGTGGAGAACAAAGATGTATTGGAACTAAAGCGGAAATATGATTTTACAGGAAGAATTGTACTTTCTACATTTGGACTGATCAGTTCAGGAAAGGGAATCGAAACGACACTGCAGGCTTTACCTGAAATTATAAGTCAACACCCTACTGTTTTATTTTTAATTATCGGAAAGACACATCCAACAGTTGTAACACTCGAGGGAGAACAGTATCGTGAAATGCTCCAAGGATTAGTGAGGAGTTTGCGTTTGGAAGATCACGTAATATTTTTGAACTACTTTGTTCCATTGCAAGAGTTGCTGGATATTTTGCAATTAAGTGATATTTATTTATTTACTTCCAAGGATCCAAATCAAGCGGTAAGCGGTACCTTTTCGTATGCCACAAGTTGCGGTTGTGCGATCATTTCAACGCCCATTCCTCATGCCAAGGAGATACTTCAGAACGATGCCGGTGTAATTGTGGATTTTGGTGATTCTGCCCAACTTTCTAAAGCTGTGAATGCACTTCTGGAAGATGCAGAGCTTAAAAGCCAAATAAGTTCAAATGGTCTACATCGGATGGCGCCAGCGGCTTGGGAGAATTCCGCAATTGCACATGCACGATTATTTAGAAGCGCAAGTTCTGATTTGTTCGATTTGACTTATGCCATTCCCTCCATAAACTTATCGCACATTGAGAATCTAACCACCGATGTGGGCATCATTCAATTTGCTGTATTAGGAGCACCAGATATTACATCGGGATACACACTAGATGATAATGCTAGGGCTATGATTGCCATTTGTGAGCATTACGATCAGTCCCGCGACGAAAAGGACTTGAGATTGATTAGAATCTATTTTGATTTTTTGAAGAATTGCCTTCAATCTGAGGGATATTTTTTGAATTATGTGGATGAACATTGGAATTTCACGAGGCAGAATGAAGAGACGAATCTCGCCGATTCAAATGGAAGGGCAATTTGGGCAATTGGATTTTTAATTTCTAAGGCTGAGATATTACCCAACGCACTAATTTGGGAGGCGGAGGAGATGATGAATTTGGCATTAAAAAATGCGCACAAGATTCATTCTACTAGGGCAATGGCCTTTATTATTAAGGGGTTGTTTTATAGAAATTTGATCAAGACCGATCCGATTGATCTTGATTTGATTGAGCGAATAGCGGATAAGATGGTTAAAATGTATCAACATGAAGCATCCAAAGACTGGTCCTGGTTCGAGAGCTATCTTACATATGCGAACAGCCTTTTACCTGAAGCATTACTCTGCGCATGGATGTCTACAGGAAATTTAATTTACAGAGATATTGCAAAGTCAAGTTTCGATTTTTTACTGTCGAAAATCATGCATAACGATGGAATAAGTGTAATTAGCAACAAAGGGTGGTATCACAGAGGCGACAATAATCCAACCATTGTAGTAGGTGGTGAACAGCCAATAGATGTTGCCTATACTATTTTGGCTTTGAGTAAGTTTTACGAAGTATTTGAAGAGGAAGAGTATAGAGAATTAACGCTCACATCGATGAGTTGGTTTCATGGCAATAACCATCTGGGGCAGATTGTGTACAATCCATGCACCGGCGGCTGTTATGATGGCTTGGAGGACACATATATAAACATCAATCAAGGTGCAGAATCTACTGTGAGTTATTTACTTGCTAGGCTTGAAATCGCGAAATTTCAAAAAGGAGAGAAAATATCCAAAGTAAATATGCTGTCATCGTCAATGCTCGTGCAGAATTAGCAGAAATGAGTACATAATTCGCATATGGGAATTTTGTAATTTTTTGGATGAATAGTGTAACAATAAATTATAGGAGATGCCGCAATTTAGTTGCGTGATAATGATAGGATAATTTGGGAAGAGGAGAGGGAATTGGCGGAGCAACAGGAGCGAAAGTGATTTAGCTAATGCCAACTATCCTTGATTACAAAGACGAGTTGAAAAGCTGGTAAAACGCACGGATTAAGCAATGTGGTGTTCAAAAGTCTCTGCAAAGATTTGGAAGATTATTGAACGATTGGAAGTACTGAAGTGATAAGATGTTTTTCGTGATTTTATATATAAATATTTAGGGATACCCAGGTCACTGGTAAGCGGCAAGGTTAAGTGGTAGTTTTTGGCAAAAAATAGCTGCTTTCCGGTGATTCGGGGTTTTCGAAGTGTTTGCATAATTCTTTAGAAAGGAGAATTTAAGTTCAATTTGTAGTTTCTAAATATTGTGGTTTAAGCGTTAAGATAGATAAGGCACAACTCAATTGTTTGTGCCTTTTTTTCATGAGCGGAAGTGGAGTTTTATGGAGCACTGATCATTGTTTTTACATGCTGCCTTTTTAGAGTTTAAAACCATAAAAAAATTTGAGGAAGGTAAATGCAAAAGCATGGATGGTATATTGAAAATCGAGTTTCCTCGAATGGGGGTTGCTCTGTCGTAATAATGAAATCTAATCGACCATGTTGAGAAACGAAGAGCCGCAGAAATTTCCGTTTTTTATAAGAGCAACATATTTTTTGATCTTTATGTACGCATTGATCAGTATGCTCTTCATTGCAAAAGGATTAATTGTGACATTGATTTTTGCCACTATGTTGGCCATGCTGCTTAGTCCAGTCGTAAGTTTCTTCATAAATCTTGGTTTTAAAAGGATCTGGGGGGTCGTAGTTGTTGTATTCTTTGCTCTGGTGATCTTGGCAGGTTTATCTTTGCTGATTTTTTCTCAAGCCAGTATTTTAAGTGAGTCGTGGCCTGGACTTGTATTGCGTGTTCAAAGCATGTGGAATGATATGATGGCTTGGGTATCAAATTATTTCGATTTAAGTAGAAGTGAAATAAAGTATTGGAATGCAGAAGTGAAAACAGAGGTGTCAGAAGAAGGAACTGCCATCTTAGGTACTACAATTTCTACTTTGGGAGAGGCACTGAAGGCAACCGTAATTATTCCGGTTTACGTTTTTATGATTCTGTTGTATCAAGAGCATTTGGTAATGTTTGTGCAACGTGTATTTGGACCATATAACCAGAATAAGGTCTCTGATATCATGACAAACACGAAAGGTATCATCCAGAGTTACATTGTGGGAATATTTTTTGAGGTAGTCATTCTAGCGGTCTTAAATACTTTAGGACTTCTGCTATTAGGCATAGAGTACGCCGTACTTTTAGGAATTCTGAGTGCATTTCTGAATATTATTCCATATATAGGCGGCCTCATTGGTGTGGCCGTATTTATGCTGATAGCTTTGCTTACTAAATCGCCTGAGTATGTCTTCTATGTTTTAGGGCTCTATGCACTTATTCAATTTGTGGACAACAATTACATAGTTCCGAAAATTGTAGGATCACGTGTGAAGCTCAATGCGCTCACTTCATTGATTGCAGTTCTTGTTGGAGCTGCCCTTTGGGGTATTCCCGGTATGTTCTTGTCTATACCCTTAGCAGCTATTATAAAACTAATCTTCGACAGGTTACCGGAAATGAAACCTTGGGGATTTTTGATGGGTGAACCTGAGAAAGTGGAAATTGATAAAGTAGAAGTTGAGAAAGAGTAGGTTCAGTTCGCATCCAAGAGATGTGCGCGGTTTTGTTGCATAATACTGTTTGAATTTATGTAATAGTCCAATTTTGTTTCATTAAACTAGACATAAATTACACCTAGATATACGACTGCATGCATGCAAGATACTGCAGCGCATTACCCAAAACAGACTTTCAATGCGCAATACAGAATGGACTATTTATTGAGTTACATCGGTATAATTTGGGTTGTATGTCAATTTACTGGTCTATTTTGCCCTAGAAAGGATTTTCCACTTGTATTTACTTGCTACTATTGTGGTTTGAAGTTTCCCTAAAAATTAATTTCAGCGATATGAAATGGAGAATTGCGTTGAGCTTGCTTTTTGCATTGGTTCTGGCCAACTCATTCATGGCCCAAATCGATTCTACAGCAACATTGTGGAGGGATATTATGAAGAGCGACAGCCTTTTGTTTGAAGTAGGATTTAATACTTGTGACACGATCCAAATGGCTGCTATGATAAGCAGTGATTTTGAATTTTATCATGACATAAGTGGGAAAACAGGATCCAAAGACGAGTTTATGAATGACATCAGAAGTGGACTCTGTTCGATGAATTATCAAGCTATCCGAAAACTAGATTTGTCCACAGTTGAGATGCATACTTTCGCTGAAAAAGGTGTTATTTATGCTGTGCTACAAAACGGTGAACATGGATTCTACAAAACGCTTGAGAACGGAACCGAAGTACTTACCAGTGTAGGACGGTTTTCTCATTTGTGGATTCTTGATGAGAATAGTTGGCACTTGAGTAGGGCATATAGTTTCGATCACCAGATACCTGATAGGGATTGATAGGCTCCCATACAGAGTATAGTTTTCATGTTTCTAAATTTGGAGAAATGTCAAATGTTGTTCGGAAGCATTAGCTTGGTTTTAGAATTGCCAAGGGGCGAAAGAAGTCCAATGGGATATATTTGGTATTCATTTCTCAATCTTTGTAAGCAAATGAGTAGCTTTAGTTTACAACCTATTCTTGGCGATTCATTGGTCTCGATGGAGCCACTGCTAGAGTGCCATTTCGATGAATTATTTGCCATTGCGTCTGATCCTTTGATTTGGGAACAACACCCCAATCGGGAGCGCTACAAACCGGATGTATTCCGAAGGTATTTTGATGAGGGATTGGCATCTGGAGGTGCATTGATTGTTGGAGATGCAAAATCCAAAGAGGTCATCGGTTGTTCGTGGTATTATGACTTAAAGGAAAGCGAAGTTGCCATTGGCTACACTTTTCTGGGAAGAGAATATTGGGGACATACCTACAATAGATCTATCAAGAAACTTATGCTGGATCATGCTTTTCAGTTTGTCGACTCTGTTATGTTTCATGTTGGTGCTAACAATATTCGCTCTCAAACTGCAATGGGAAAACTTGGGGCAATAAAGATTGGGGAACAGATTATTGACTTTCCCAGTGAACCGAATCCGCATAATTTCGTGTATGAAATTACCAACGAGAGATGGCTTGAACTTCAGATGGCCTGAGAGTTTACAATTAGAACATAATAGAATATTGAGATTCAGGTTAGTTGAGAACTACAAGTATCCAAATGCGGATTCAGGGATTAAAGTTGTCATTATTTCCGAAGTCTTCACCGCGCAATAACGAAATTTTTTGTATACAGTTTATCTCCTGTTGCCAACTTCAGTATGTATTGACCGTTCTTCAAGTTGTGAATGTTGACTTTTTGGACATTACTTTCTCGGAACATTTGCCGTCCAAGTAAGTCAAAGATTTCAACCGTTTCAGTTTTTCGACTGAAAATGATTTCGTCTGTAGCGGGATTCGGGAAAATATTTATGGAGAAAGTTGTTTGTTCAAGCACATTCACTCCACTATTCGATGATCCTGGAGTTGGCCCATCTGTCATTTCAATGATATTTTCACCATCTACAGTTCTTTCTTGACTATTGTCGGGCAATGATACACAAGGTGTGAAATAATCGGTAACTCTGGGCGAGCCAGACTCTATTGATACGAGCCAGAGTTCTTCATCATTCGAATCCATTTTGAAATTGGCGTGCAGCGGACCTTGATAAGGATTGTCATCGAGCCATATCAAAATAAAATCTCCCGGATCGAGACTTACTTCTGGTAGAGGAAATTTGTTCCAATCATTTGATTTGTCGGTTAGAAATTTCCCAGAAAGTGAAAGTGGCTGATTACTTCCGTTGAATAATTCGACCCAACCATTAAACCCTCCATATTCATCTGCAATGGTAATAGTGTTGTTGCTCATAACTTCATTAATCACAATGCCTGGATTGGAATTGGTGAGCCATATCATTTTTGATTCACACGGATAATGCGAACCATCGGGGAGTAACAAGCGATAGTACAACCTGTCTTCATCTAAAGAGTGATTCCAAGATAGACTATAGATATTGTCGGAATCCTGAAGGTCTCCTCCTAGCCCTTGATCATTCAATCCGGGCAACACTGAGAAGTTTATATTGTCAGTAGATATTTCTAAAAGTACTTCACTAGCTTCTATTCCTTGGACATAGGTGCGGAACTCAATGAGGGAATTGAATACAAAGTTTACTTCTTCAACAAACAAATATTCGGGGAGCACTGTAGATATTTCAAAGGCTTCCAATTGGTCCAGCGCGCTTAGCCTCCTGAGATTTATATATTCTTCTATTCCATAATCAACATGAGGTTCACCCCATGCACTTGTAATCGAATTGAGAAAGGCAGCTTCATCAAAACCGAAGTCCAGTGGGCGGTATGGATCTGCCAATGCCGGCTCTGCGATAAGTGTATGCAGATTCAGCGCTTCGACAATTAGAACAGATTCATTGAAATATTCGTTTATGAATTTATTTACATAACTTGAAAATAGATTTCTTCCATATTCTGTTTCTAGTAGTCGATTGAACAATGGTCTTGCCTCTCCTTCGGGCGACCATTCGTACATATCGCGATCAGCCCAGTCGACACCAAACCAGTCTATTCCGAGCGTATTATCCAGATCATAGGGTATATATTCAAAAAGCCCTGTACTTTGATTGTGATATAGATAAAAATTATTATTGTTGAAAATATATCCATCCCAATTTCCCGAAAGTACATCTATAGCGGCAACCCTGAGATAACTTTCGATGTGAAATACTTTTTGCAATTCACAAATCAGATCTTCAGAAGGAGCATTATTGAGGATATTTATAAACTCGCTCAGATCTGAATAATCGTCTGCCCATTCATTTGTTTTCAGATCATAAGTGCGCGTTCCCCAGAGGCTAAATTGATATAGCTCCGGATTATTACCGAGATAGTCGAGATCTGCCGGATAGGTACATTTGTAAAGATTGCCATTTCCCTGCTCATCAAAGTACAAAGAAGCAAATTCTTCATCGATGTGTTCTTGATTCATATACAAACCACGATATTCATCATTTATGTAGAGCATTACAAATGAAGTTCGAGCAGACGGAACATTTGCATATCGGAACATATTATGGCACAACTTGCTTCTGATTATTGATGGGTCATTTTGCAGACCGATGAGATTCATTTTTTCAAATCCCTGCCAATTGAGTCCTGATTGAATTCCATTGAACGAGATTTGAAATGATTTTTTGTCGGCGTTGAGACTTGTATTTCCTCGTAGACGGATGGTTACGTTCTCGGCTGTTTCATTGAGCAATGAATTCACAAATTGAAAGGAACAGGCATATTCATTTTCTCCACTTTCTTCAAGAATCATTTGACTGAGACTATCTGACGGCAAGTAAATATGAACTAATGAAACTTCATCCTGATAAAATACAGGACCAAACAAGGGAAGAGTCGTTTGGCTATTTGTCTTTGAGACCGAAACCAAAGCCAGAAGAATAGATATAATCGTTATGCGCCAGGCACTAAACGCGTTATGTGAATTGGACATGTCCCAAAGATATATTGGTTCAACCCAGAATCCGCATTGGGATTCGCTATGAAGTGCTAGTACCAGTTATCCGGCATTACGTATTAGGGCAATTTTTGTAGAATGCGTGCGGGATTCTCAAATCTAAGCGATAGAATACTGCATTCATCGGCAAAATGAGGTTGCAATTTTTCTATCGCTTGATTTGGGTTTATGTATCTGTAAGATTCCAATTCCGTTTCGCTCCATTGGCCTATAAAAGTTACTTTGACGGCATTTACCACTTCAGGCTTATAGAAGAGTTTGGACTATTTAATAAGCAGAATTAGTATTAAATATCATTGTGATTTATGTTTAATTGAATTGAGTGAAACGAAGTTGGACTATTATATAGATCCAAACGGTATTACTCGTCTGAAAGGTCATAGATCGACCTTATAGGCGGTGAAGTGGGGCAGGTGCTCAAAAGAATTCGGATCACACTTCAGACTTTGTAGAGAGCTTTCCTATGTATTCTTGAGATAATTAGGATGGTTTGTTATATGTCTTCTGAGTCCATTACTCACGAGGGACATTGAAAAAGGCATCCCACAATGATTTGAACCAATGGACCATGTTTTTGTTAAAGCAAGTGTTTATAAACATTCGGATTAGCGAAGAACTATTGATCCCAAGGGACACACAATATTCGTTAAAATAGTTAAAATTTAGGATTTATAGACTTTGAAGCAGATGAGTGAGTTGCTCGCAACAAATTTTAGAAGTGCGGTAAGTTAAGGAGTTTTGAGAGCGATTGGAAATTTGGATTTCAAATTTCCCAATTAATCTTGATCAAAGTCTATGGATTTTTGATGCATTAGGCTGTTTATTTGCCGCAGCCTAAAAGTTTTTCTCAGCATCAATATTACATCACTGAAAGAAATGAAGATTAACAGAGTTTTGTTTATTTTACTTTTCGCTACATTCCTTTGGGGATGCGGAAAATCAAGTGATCGACCTCAGGGCAAAACGGCCTCTGCATCCATGGCTGTTGAGGGTATCATTGTGAGAGCCGAATCTCTTTCCACGGTGGTGCAAGCCTCCGGAACACTTCTTCCTTTTGAAGAAACAGTCGTTTATCCCGAAGTGAGCGGTAGAATTGTTTCTGTGAGTATTCCTGAAGGGCAAAAAGTAAGGAAAGGTGATTTGCTAGTGAAATTGTTCGATGCGGACCTTCAAGCTCAACTGAAAAAGACTGAGGCACAAATAAATCTGGCCAAAGAAACAGAGAAACGGTTGGCAGAATTGCTTACTGTAAATGGAGTTGCCAAACAGGAATACGATCAATCTATGATGCAACTTCGGGTGTTAGAAGCCGATGCTGACATTATTCGAGTATCCATATCAAGAACAGAGATAAGAGCACCTTTTGATGGAATTGTAGGCCTGAAAAAAGTGAGTGTGGGCGCACTTGTAAATTCGCAAATTCCGATATGCACCATTCGAAGCGCCGCTCAGTTGAAATTGGACTTTGCGATACCTGAGAAATATGGCTCCCTCGTTCAATCAGGCAAAGAAGTTACATTTACTTTAGGTGGAGATACCAATGTATATATAGCCAAGGTGATGGCAACGGAACAATCAGTGGAAATGGAAACGAGAAATTTGAGAATTCGAGCAAATGTGACATCCAACTCTTCTTCATTGATCCCCGGTGCTTTTGCCTATGTTCAGTTGCCTCTTGGAATAGATGAATCAGCCATTTCTATTCCAACACAATGCTTGATACCTCAAGGAAGGAAAAAAGTTGTTATAGTAAATCGATCTGGCAAGGCAATATTTACGCCTGTTGAGACAGGAGTCCGTCAAAATGATAAAATAGAAATAACTAATGGTCTGCAAGTGGGCGATACGATTGCGTCAACAGGTATATTATTTCTAAGACCGAATTCACCGCTTGTATTCTCTAATTTGAAGTAATGAATTTCGCAGAACTTTCAATTCGTAGACCTGTACTGGTGGTGGTGATGAATGTCATCATTGTTTTCTTTGGTATACTGGGATACCAATATTTAGGGATCAGAGAATATCCCGCCATTGATCCTCCGAATATAACGGTTCGAACGAGCTACAGCGGCGCGAATGCTGATATTGTAGAATCTCAGATTACCGAGCCACTTGAAAAATCTATCAACGGTGTTCAGGGAATCAAATCCATTTCGTCTTCCTCAGCTCTTGGAAACAGCACCATCACAATAGAATTTGATCTCAGTGAGGATTTGGAGAGAGCTGCCAATGATGTGCGCGACAAAGTTGCTCAGGCTCTTAGCAATTTACCTCAGGACATTGATGCGCCTCCTGTTGTATCAAAGGCTGATGCAACTGGAGATCCAATCATATTTATGCCAGTACAAAGTTCTACTCGTTCGATAACAGAACTAAGTGAATATGCTGAGAATGTACTGCTAGAAAAAATTCAGTCGATTCCTGGTGTAAGTGCAGTGCAGATTTATGGTCTTAAAAGGCCCTCTATGAGACTGCGCATTGATCCTTCAAAACTGATGGCGCATGGAGTTACTATACAAGATGTGGTAGCAGCTCTGAATAGAGAGAATGTGGATCTACCCGGAGGGAAAATCCGTGGAGATGCAACCGAACTCAATGTTAAGACTTTTGGAAGACTAACATCGGAGGCAGATTTTTCGAACCTCATTATTCGTCAGGAAAGTGGTCAGGTGATCAGAATGAGCGATGTTGGGTGGGCTGAAATTGGCGCAGAGATTGAGGAGACATCTGCTCGCAGGAATAATGCATATAACGTATCCCTCGCCATCATTCCGCAGCCCGGATCTAATTACGTTGATATATCAACAGAATTTTATAAACGATTCGAAGAAATTCAAAAAGAGCTTCCATCTGATATTATTATTGACATTGCCCGCGACAAATCACGTTTTGTTGTTCAAGCTATTTCAGAAGTAGAAGAGACTTTGCTCATTGCTTTTATCCTGGTTGTATTGATTGTATATGCCTTTTTCAGGAATTGGAGCATAGCATTGCGACCCCTAATCGACATTCCGGTGTCCATCATTGGGGCCTTTTTCGTGATGTATCTATTTGGTTTTTCGATCAACATTTTGACATTGTTGGCTATCGTTTTGGCGACTGGGCTTGTAGTTGATGATGGAATAGTTGTAACCGAAAACATTTATAAGAAGATTGAAAAGGGTATGGATAAATATACCGCAGTGAGGTTAGGTGTAAAGGAGATTTTCTTTGCTGTCATATCTACCTCAATTACATTGGCGGTCGTGTTTATACCTGTAATATTTTTGGAAGGATTTACAGGTAGACTGTTCAGGGAATTTGGAGTCGTACTGGCTTCTGCTGTATTGATTAGTGCTTTTGTGTCATTGACTTTAACACCTGTTCTCAACTTGAAACTCACAAGGGAAGGGGCAAAGCATTCGTGGTTCTATGTTAGAACGGAACCTTTTTTCAGAGGTATGGAAAATACTTATCGCAGATCCTTACTGTCTATTTTGCGCAGAAGATGGATAGGTCTTGGGATGGTTGTTATATGTTTAGGAATGATGGTGTTTTTATTTAGTCAATTGAAGTCTGAACTGGCTCCACTTGAGGATAGAAGTAGTTTGCGCGCGGCAGTTACGCTTCCTGAAGGATCAGATTTTGACATGACAGATCGCTTTATGTCTGAAGCATCTCAGTTGGTCATGGACAGTGTTCCCGAACTGAAGATGGTTTTCGGAATTGCTTCGCCATCTATGCGAGGGCAAGGTGCTGCCAATAGTGGCTTTATGTTTTTGATGTTGAAAGATCAAGATGAGAGAGAGGCAAGTCAGCAGCAGGTATATGATAGAATGACTCGAATGTTTTCCGGGATGCCTCAGGCGCGAGTATTTCCTAATCAGGAGCCTACCATTTCAACATCACTATCATCGGGAAGTCAGCTCCCAGTTCAGTTTGTATTGCAGAACCTTGATTTTGCTAAACTAGAGAAAGTACTTCCACAATTTATGGATTCCATAAGACAAGTGCCCATATTTGGAAATGCTGATGTGAATCTAAAGTTCAACAAACCTGAGCTGCAAGTCACCATCGACCGATTGAAGGCAAATGAGTTGGGAGTTTCGGTATTGGATATTAGCAATACTCTTCAGTTGGCATATAGCGGCAGAAGGTTTGGATATTTCATGATGAATGGAAAGCAGTACCAAGTTATTGGTCAGGTAGAACGCGAGCACATGGACGAACCTTCTGATTTATCTACTCTATACGTTCGGAACAACAGAGGAACACTCATACAACTTGATAATCTTGTTTCAGTTGAGGAAACAAGCGAACCCCCTACAATTTTTCACTACGACCGATATAAAGCAGCGACCATTTCTGCTTCGCTGGCTCCTGGATATACAGTAGGAGATGGCATTGAAGCGATGGAAAAAATTGCTGCTACAGTACTGGACTCAAGTTTTGAAACAACACTTTCAGGTGCTTCGCGCGATTTCGCAGAAAGTGCATCGAATACATCTTTCGCATTTATTTTGGCATTGATACTTGTATATCTCATACTTGCTGCACAATTCGAAAGTTTTAGGGATCCCTTTATTATTATGCTTACAGTGCCACTTGCTTTGGCTGGTGCACTGCTTTCTTTATACCTATTCGATCAAACATTGAATATATTTTCTCAAATTGGAATGATTATGTTGATTGGTTTGGTAACGAAAAATGGAATTCTAATCGTGGAGTTTGCCAATCAGCAAAGAACGAAAGGTTTAGAAAGGGCAGAGGCCGCAATGGAAGCCTCGGTTTCGAGATTGCGACCCATCCTTATGACAAGTTTGGCAACAGCGCTCGGTGCATTGCCCATTGCACTCGCCTTAGGAGCGGGTGCTCAAAGCAGGATTCCATTGGGAATTGCAGTTGTTGGTGGTATATTGTTTTCACTTTTACTCACTTTATATGTCGTGCCAACCTCATATACATACATCGCTTCAAAAAAGGTGAGAAAGAATATTTCCGAAAAACCTACTGCCGAATGAAGCAAATAGCTCTAGTTATATTTTTTCTCTTTTTGCACTGTGTGGAATCTATTTGCCAAGTAGATTCACTGTCGTTGGAGCAGACAATATCCGAAGCAATGGAGAAGAACTATACTGTGAGAATTGCGCGACTTGATAAGGAAATCGCTGAGATTTCAAATACACGCGGAATGGCAGGTCAATCCCCATCTGTTGCTGCCGGAGTTGCCGACCAATATTCTACGAATAATATCTATCAACGTTTTTCTACAGGTCAAGAGATTAGATCCTCAGATGCCGCAGGCAATAATTTGACAGCATTTATAGCTTTAGACTGGACCATATTTAGTGGATTTAGAATCTCCATAGAAAGAGACAGGCTAGAGATGATGGAGGGTCTTGGGGAAATTCAATTGAAGAACCAAATGGCTCAAACAGTGAGGGATGTTACTGTATCCTACATGGCACTTTTGAGGATTTCAAAGCAATATATGCAGGCTAAAGAAATAGCAGGATTGAATGAAGAACGTTCTATTTTGGCGAAAGCATCTTTCGATGCAGGTGTGGCGGGAAAGTCATTGTGGCTTCAAGCAGAAGTGGATAAAAATGCTCAATTGCAATTGCTGAGATCACTCGAAATTCAGATGACACAACTGCGACAAGCTATCAATCTTTTAATGGGTCGAGATCAAAATTCAACGTGGGCGGTTTCACATCGTTCTCAGTTGAAAGTGTTGGAGGATGAAATGAAAATGAGGGGAGAAGTTTTATCCTCTAATTTGGAGTTGAAGATTGCCGCTCAATCAGTGGAGCTCTCCGAACTTGTTGTGAAATCTATAAGTGGCGAGCAATTGCCGACAGTGGTGGCGAGCGGCGCATATAATTTTTCCAGAACAGATAATTCTGCCGGCTTCTCACTGCTGAATCGCAATTATGGACCTGTAGCAGGTGTAAACATCGGTATTCCATTATTTACAGGTGGTACAATCCGAACGAGAAAAGAACTAGCTGTTCTTGGAGTAGAAAGATCGAATTTGCAGATGGATGAAATTGAGTTGAGGTTGCTTACTGGCTTCGATTCACAATTTACAGTGTACAAAGGTTTTTATAATATGTATGCTCTTCAACAACAAACCGTTGAAATGGCACGCGAAAATTTTCAGATAGCAAGTGATCGCTTTCGTTTGGGACAAGCTGGTATATTGGAGGTTCGTGAAGCGGAATTATCCTATCAGAATGCGCAAACCCAATTGAATGAATTAGAGTACGAGATCAAGATAGCGGAGACAGAGCTCTTGTTACTTTCAGGAAAGTTGTAGCGCAAAATGCTCTGCAGGAATCTATTTTTTTATTAGATCCTGAATCAACGAGTTCAAGTTTTTCTGGTATTTGTATAGATCATTGATGCGAAATTCTATAATTTCTTCTATTCGGTCCAAGAAGATTTGGTTTTCATCCATTGCAAATACTCCGCAAGCTTGAGCGAGAAGAGCCCACTCAGCGGAGATATGTTTTTGTTCATGGGTTGCTAGAATAACAGGTTTTCTATTAATTATTTGACTAAATGCCATTTGTAGCGCTGAAGTTCTAATTCCCTTGAATTGTTTATTTATGTTTTTGCGAATCAATATGTTTAATTCCGTTACATCAGTTGGCGTATTTGGCGTGAGCATAAGAGCCATATTACTCTCCGTAAATCGCAAAAGTGTTTTCTCATTACTGCGATATCCCGGTTTTAAATTCATTTTCGCTTTTTCTTCTTCAGCGAGTTGTCTTAATTTTTTGTCAATTGATCTGAATCCATGTTTGTAGTAGAACCAATAGGCTCCTGATTTGATTCCATCGGGATTGTCTTGCCCAAATTGGTAGGCTTCTATTTCAATAAAGTCGATATCAAAACATTGTTTATAAACGTGCAGTATTTCTCCCATTACGATTCCCGATTCACCTCCGCGGTATGGTTCGAAGATATTTATTCCAAATCGCGCGCGTTTACCGAATACCCATGCTCCACCATAAGCAGCCGGTAGTCCGTTTTTGAAAAGGGTAAAACCGAAATACGTTTCAAATGGCAATTGACGCAAGACAGTCATGCCGAAAATGGCTACGCTAATTCCGCGTTGAAGATCAAATAGCTTGAGAGATTTGGGTTCCATGAAGGTGGCAGGATCCGTTTCTCGGGCGGTTAAAGCCATTGTATTTTTTAAGCAGTCGCATACTTCAATTCTTTCATTGGGGGCCATCAGCCGTTCTGGTGCCAAAGGAGAATTGAGTATTGCAATGAAGTCATATTTCCTCAGAATTTCGGTGTGATAAAACACACTCTTCATCGCAATGCGATTATAGGTCCTTGAAAACTGCTCATTCTTCGGAGAGAGAGTAGAGTACAACTCAAGTGAATCAAAAAGATAGTCTTTAATCCATGGTTGATTATTAAGCGTAGCGAACGAAGAAACGACGAATTCATCTCGTTTGTTTTCCTGGATTCCAAGCTGTTCGAATAGCTCCTCCCAATTTGCAGAGTCATCCACATCAAGTCGTTCAACATAAGGCAGTACATTCTGAAGCACTGAACCAGGTAACGTTGAACTTTGTTGATGGTAATCGAAATAGAAAGAGCAATTTTCTCTGGTTGATATCCATTCTAGGAAATCGTGCGAAAACTGTGTGATAGTATTAGTATATGGAAGACCTGAATTGATGAGTGAGTAGGGAAGAGAGTGAACGTTTTTCTTTAAGAATGCACTTATTTTGCGAAGCAGTTTTTCTGCCAAATTTATTTCAGGGGCATCAGTTGGGTAGGCCAAGATGAACAATAGTAGATCGTGATAAACGGGTAAATGTTTGTACAATTGAATTTCACTTTTGGTCAATTCTTTCAGATATACTTGGAGAGCATATCTATCGTTTGAAGATATAAGTGCTTGTATTTTATTTATATTTTTTGCGTTCATTCGGAAAGATCTAGGTTCAAATATAATCTCTTATTTCAATGGGAGTTTCGGCGCGAAGGGTTCAGAGAGATAATTCGAATTGTTTTCATATTTTTTTGTTTAGGTCGAAATGTGAAAGACGTTTTTAGGAGGTCAGTGAATTGGGTTGAAGGGCACTTCCGACAGTAGCTGAACCAACATGACAACAATCAGTACCGTGTTTTTTCAATTGTCTTATATTGCCCTAAATTAATCTCAAGAACGATGTCAGATCAACAACTTCATCATCTATTTAACCATTTGCCTTCTATTGGACTGATCATTGGTGTAATGGTCATGATAGTATCCTTACTTTTTAAAAAGTCACAGGCGTTAAGTGCGGGCGCGATTATTCTGCTCATATCTGGATTGAGTGTACTTCCAGTGAATAAGACAGGCGAGGACACGGAAGAGAGGATAGAGCAGATAGCAGGTGTAAATGAGAGCGCTATTAAAGACCACGAAGAAGCGGCAGAACAAGTTTTGCCTTTTGCAATTGCTTCAGCAGTTTTAGCCCTTTTTTATTTAGTGGCAGCATGGAAGGGATGGAAGTGGTCGAATACGATCGCCATTGCCGCATTGTTGGTGGCTGGGATGGCTATCTATTTTGTGATCGAAGCTTCACACAGGGGCGGACTAATCCGTCACCCCGAATTGGATAGTGCTGCCATAGCTCCTTTAGTGGGTGGAGGGGAAGAGAATGAAGAAGATGATTAATTTTAATAGATTGAAATTAAAAGGCTTTCCGGTTGGAGGGCTTGCCCAAACAAAATGAGTGGTCTGATCCATTCTCGTTACCAATCGACTGAAATTTTTTTAGTGGTTATCTTAAATGATTGATATTGTAGGCTTGGACATATATCATGCATTTGCCATTGAATGAATTGGTGTCTAACTATAGCACCGTAATAAAGAAGAAGTTGGCGCTCATTGGTCTTTTAAAGTTGAATCGGTCTGTTTGCATCTTGGAAGAACCGTTTAATGGACTGGACTTGGAGTCGAAGGAGATTTTAGAGATCGTTACGAGTGAACTGAAAAATTCTGGCAAGACTGTTTTACTATCGTCTCACATACTGAGTCCGCTATTAAATATTTGTGAGGAGATTCAATTTTTACTGGAAGGTCAGATTCGAAAGTCGTGTGACAGGTCAGGTTTTTCAGCAATTGAATCTGATGTATTTGGTGATTTTGAGGAAAAGATGAAAATAGATGTTCGGAGTGCAATGTGAGAAGTGTCAGTCGAACTCAGTCTAAATAGGGCACAAATGAAATAGTATTTATTTGTTGTAATGTCGAATAGGTATACCGCTTGTGCATCTGTATTAGTCTAATTTCGTTTCACTCCCTTGGCCAATAACATTTACTCTAACGGCATTTACCACTTCATGCTTATAAAATAGTTTAGGACGATTTTATAAGTAGAATTGGTCTTATCTGTAATGATCCAATACCTTTTCACTCCCTTGGCCTGCAATACCGTTTGGATTTATGTAAAGGTCTAATTTCATTTCACGACATTGAACTAAAAATATATTAATTTACATGAGGATTACTTGTTGATACGCTGATTGAACGTCGGTTTGTATGTATCACTGATCGGAAGAGGTGTGCTTTGGATGTAAACCCTGTTGCGTTCTACATAGTTTACTTGGTTTAGAGAAATGATATAGGATCGGTGTATTCGCATAAACCTTTCGGAAGGGAGAGATTCTTCAAAGGATCTCAAACTCTGAAGAGTGAGGATTTTTTTTTCTTTGGTGATAATGGCTACATAGTCTCTTAAACCTTGCAGATACAGTATGTCGTCAAAAGGTATCCTCAGTATTTTGTATTCGGCTTTTACAAACAAATGAGATTCTTCCTCAGTCTTCGCAGTAGTATTAGTTTTGACTTTGTTGTGTATTCCATGGAATTTTTGAATTGCTACTAGGAATCTTTCAAATGCAGCAGGTTTTACAAGATAATCCAAGGCATTGTATTCAAAACCTTCTATCGCATATTCTGGATAGGCGGTTACAAGAATCACTTGGAGTTTTCCGTTTAGAATTTTCATCACTTGAACACCTGTAATCTGAGGCATTTGTACATCCAAAAATAAAATGTCAGCACTATTATTTTCGATCCACTGGAGGGCATCGAGGGGTTTGGTGAAAATTCCAGCCAACTCTAGTCCGGGGGTTTGTTTGATGTACTCTGATAGAAGTTGCGCAGCGAGAGGTTCATCGTCCAAAACAAGGCAACGTATCTTTTGATCAATGCTCATAATTGCATTTTCAATTGAACCATGAATGTATGCTCTTCCTCTAGAATGATGAGTGAATGTTTTCTAGGATAGATTAATTCAAGTCTCCTTCGAACATTGTCGAGCCCTACACCTTCTTGATTATCTGATTTGATTGACAAACGTTTATTTTTCACAAGGAAGTTGAGCTCAGTTTCTTTCTCCATTTTTAGATCAATAACAATGGGATGCATTGGATCCTGAGTGTCGCCATGTTTGAAAGCATTTTCGACAAAGGCTATTAGGAGGGCCGGTGGAATAGTTTGATTTCCAGAATAAATGATTTGAATATCCGCATGAATATTTCCAAATCTCAATTTTTGAAGTTCTATATAGTCGTTCAAAAATTGGACCTCCTCTTGCAACTCTACTTTTTCGCGTTGTTCATAGAGCATATACCGAAGAATAGACGACAGCTTTTCAATTGCAACAAGCGATTGGTCGGACTTTTGGAATACCAAGGAATATATGCTGTTGATGCTGTTGAATAGAAAGTGTGGATTGATTTGAGATTTGAGCAATTGTAGTTCAGCTCTCATTTTTTCTTGAAGCAGTTTTTGTTGTGTGTTTATTTTATTTACAAAGAAGAATACCAACCCAAACGATCCATAAGTAACAGTGTAGTAAATATTATCAACGAAGTAATATTTAAGAGAAACAGATGGATTATAGTTTGTCTGATTGAAGATCCATAATCCTAATTTTTCTTGAATAAAGAACCTGGTGCCAATCAATATTGGAATAAGAATGGTTATGCCTAGAATGGTATACCATATTTTTTTTCTTGAGTAAAAGCGAAGAAGAAAAAGGAATACTGCTAATGCTTGTATGTAAAAGGCAACAAAACCAGTGAGCAACACATCGAGGTTGCTATTAAACCACCATTTGAAATCTTGATCTAGTGCGATGCTTAGCATGTCTCCGATTACTTGTAGAATCAGAAAGTAGCATGTAAATAGTAGGGAAAAAATTCCCCATGTTTTGAAGGAGATCATATTCTTTTGCAGAGATACGCAATGATTTGCGAATGACCTTGGCTCTGTCTGCAAACGACGGGAATTTGTCTTCCAATTCATTTGGCAGATGGAAAGTTCTGAATTGGAGATAGCTTCGGCCTAGCGGACGATTTCTTGCCTTTGTGATAAGTTGATTAATGTAATGTTGTTCAAACGAAAATCATTATTAATATGAAGACAATTTTGACAGCATTGATTTTGTGCAGTGCTATTTGGTTGAGTGCACAAGTAGATCCAGATGACATTCTTGTGGGAAATGATGAACAACCTATGGTATTGCTTGTCGGATCTTTTCATTTCGCCTATTACAATTTAGATGCACATGTGGTGAACGAGGAGGATCAAGTAAATGTTCTGTTGCCTCATCGACAGAAGGAAATGGCAGAACTTGTCAGTCATATTTTACAGTTTAGACCGAATAAAATTGTTGTAGAATCGGGGCCTAATACAGGTTATCTGATGCATCGTTATCGGGAGTATGGAAAGGGAGTACATAAACTAAGGGCCGATGAAATGGAACAGATAGGCTTTCGGATTATGGAACGAATGGGCTTGGATACTATATATGGTGTTGATGCCGGTACGTTGGTGGGTTCGCTTTACGATCACAAAGATTCATTGGTGCTTCGACCGATACTTGATAGCATTTTTGATGAATGGGATTTTAGAAGTGATGACGGGATAAGTAGACGTTATTCGAGATATTATAGAGCTACTGACAGCCTTGAATTGCGACAATCATTGTTGGAATCTTTTATTGCAATGAATAGCGAGAAGTCCTATCAAAGAGGATATGGCGCATATTTAAATGGAGACTTCGAACTTGGAGAATATGAAGGTTCTGATGCACTGGCGCTACATTGGTACAGTAGGAATCTTAGAATTTTTCGCAACATCAAGCGAGTGGCAAGTTCGCCTAAAGATCGCATTCTCGTTTTATATGGAGCAGGACATATGGGGATTTTACACCATCTTTTTACTTGTGATCCTAGCTTTATATTGGTTTCGTTTAAAAATCCAGGAAGTAAGTGATTGGGATGTTCTTTTGGAATGGAGGCTTCAGTCAGTTTGTGTTTACATATTTAAAGCCATGAAGAGAACCTTTGTTCTTTCTTGTTTCATTATCGCTTTGGTCGCTTGTTGCAAGGTGAAATTGATCACACCCACACAGACCAATGTTGAATCAGGAATATCAAAGTACCCTAATTTAACTCTAGCGTAGTTGGAATTGGGTAGGGCCCTTATCAAGCTAATTGCGACATGTGCATGAAATGCACAGACCTTCATCTTTTAGCGAATCACTGTGGAATGATATTGTACGTGAGATAATATGGAAGGCAAACAAAAAGATGGGATCTGAAGAAATTGATTCAAAAGAACAAAAAGCAGTTCTCAGTTATTTGGTAACCATTGGAACTTCTAGTTGAGAACAAATTCGTTTGGTGCTATTTTTGGATCTGATTAAATGCGATTGTTTGTCTAATCAAGAAATGATCAAATGAAAAGGCTTTACATAATTTTGGTTTTATTTATTTCGCTATACACATCTTGTGTGAACAAACTGGAACGTCCGCAAATAAAGTTGATACGTCACTATACTCTTGAAGATCATCGATCGGTGTCCGGTCTGGAGGTTCTAGGAAAGAATGTGATTACTATATCTGACAATGAACATGGAACAGGAATAGCTTATCTGGATAGTGCTTTTAGAAGTCTAGTAAATAAGGGTTCAGAGCAATCCAAAGAGCGCCAGAGTCGCAGTGTTATTCCAAAAGATGCGAAGCCGGATTATGAGGCCTTGACATTAATGAAGGGGAAGAACAAAATATGGTTGATCAAATTTGGTTCAGGATCGAGAAGTCCGCAGCGTGATTTTATTTATTTAGAAGATTTGACGTCATTAGAAAATGACACGATCGTTTTTAATGCGGGTTTATTTTATCAGAACTTGAGAGACATTACGGGAATATCGACAGATGCGTTCAATTTGGAAGGAGCATGCACTTCAAAAGATGAGTTGTTCCTTTTCAATCGGGGCACAAATGGCGTGATCAGAATACCGATATCGGAATTTCTCGGTATGGTAGACGGTGATGAACTTCCGAAAAATATTATATATCAAACGATGACCTTGCCGCCACTGCAGGGCAATTACACCGGAGTGTCTGGAGCAACCTATTTGCCAGAGAGAGATCTAATCATATTTACCGCATCAGTAGAAAGAACTACAAATTGGATTGATGACGGCGATATTTTGGGAAGTGGAGTAGGATGGTTTCCTGCAAATGAAAGATCGAGTTCCTTTGAACCGGATTTCGAATGGATTGCGGAGAATGGAATAATTTTGAAGTATAAAGTGGAGGCTGTTGGGGTTGACTACTCTGAGAATTTAGATTCCAAGAGCACGTTTAAACTCATTTTGGCGAGTGATAATGATTCCGAAGAATGTGAGATGCTAGAAATGGAAATGATCTTTTCTAATTCGATCCCTTGAGGAATTCAATCAGGCCCGAGAAATAGGTTTCTTGATCGTCGTAAAAGCACATGTGTGAACCTTTAGGACAGTGGACATGTGTTCCATCTTGAACTTGTGTACTCATCCATCTCATGTGCTCGGGGTCCATGGTGTCGAATGCTGCTCCAATAGTAAGTGTCGGAATCGTGATTTCTTTCAGACGGTCTTTCCTGTCCCAATTGGTTAGCCTGCCCGCAATGCCAAATTCACTAGGACCTTGCATAGTCACATAGAGAGATTGGTTGATTTGGTTCAACGATCTTTCCATAGGCTCCGGCCATTCCTCAATGGGGATTCGACAGATGTGCTTTTGATAAAAGTTGGGCAGGAGAAGTTCCATATACAGCGGATTGCTGAAATCGTTTGCCTCTTCAATAGCTCGAATTGATTGGAGAACGGTAGGATTCATTTGGGTGGCAAGCACCTCGTCGGCGTACTTACCATAATCGGGGCAACTACACATCATATTGGAAATGATCAAACCTTTAATATTATGTTGATGTTGCAAGGCATATTCTAAAGCGAGAATACCACCCCACGAATGACCCAGTATGTAGCAGTTGGTAGAATCAAGTCCGAGGGCTGAGCGCACTTGCTCCACTTCGTCGACATACCTTTGAAGATCCCAAAATACGGTATCGGTCGGATTGTCCGAGTGGCCGCATCCAAGTTGATCGTAGTAGATAAATTCAATTCCTTCGGCAGGAAGAAAACTCTCGAAGCATTCAAAGTACTCATGCGTGCATCCAGGGCCGCCATTGAGTAGAAGGACCTTTATTTTCGGGTTGTTTCCAATTCGTTTGGTCCAAATGTTGAATTCTGATCCCATAGTTTTTATGGGTATTATTTGAATTCCACCATCTTTTATTCCCGTTTCCTGTGTAACGAAATAAGCTGATGAACTTGTGTTTGAAGAGGTGGGTACCGGTTTTTCTGTGCAAGCAGCAAAAGCCAATAGAATTAACCAAAAGGAGTATTTCATGAAAGAATGATTTGACCACTAAAATACTAAACAGATTTGTTCAACCCTAAAGTGACTAACACAGTTATAGAGGCTGCAGTCATTATGATGGGAGTGTGTGCGGTCATGATGAAAAGATCGAGCTATTATCCAATAGCAGTTTATTTCGATTAAACCCAGAATCCGCATTGGGATTCGCTATGAAGTGCGAATACCGTTTATCCCGCATTACGCGTTAGGGCAATTTTTGTAGAATGCGTGCGGGATTCTCAAATCTAAGCGATAGAATACAGCATTCATCGGCAAAATTAGGGTGCAATTTTTCTATCGCTTGATTTGGGTTTATGTATCTGTAATAATCTAATTCCTTTTCACTCCATTGGCCTACAACAGTTGCTATGAAGGCATTTACCACTTCGTGAATGCAAGATGCTGCAGCGCATTGCCCAAAAAAAACATCCAATGCGCAATGCAGCATGGATTCTTTAATAAGCAGAATTGGTATTATCCCGAATCACGCGGAGGAGATATCGGAATTCATAGGTCGAACTATTACGTTGCTCCATCGTGTAGATTCGAGAATCCCGCAGCGCATTAACCCCAAGACACTTCCAATGCGCAAGGCGGGATTATTTGATATTGTCTATATATACATCAAGAATAAAAATCGAGAAAGTGCTTGATGTTAAAGGGGGTTAGCGCTGCAATAGATTTCCAATGCGGATTCTGGATTAAAGGATAATTCAACTATTTGTGTCGACAAAAAAAGAGTTCCTCCGAAAAATTGACTTTTCGGATATTTATCTTCGCCATCAATTAAATAACCGTGGATTCATTATCACAAATTGTTTTAGGAGCAGCCGTTGGAGAACTATTGCTTGGGCGTAGGTTGGGCAACAAGGCCATGTTGATTGGAGCAATTGGTGGAACTATACCTGATCTCGACGTCTTTCTCAATCCATTATTCACTGATGAGATTACCAAATTGCAAATTCATAGAGGATACAGCCATAGTATGTTCGTGCATTTGCTTTTGGCATTGCCATTTGCCGCATTGACCAAAAAAATATTCAACAACACCTTTTCCTTCAAATATTGGTATCTAACTTGGTATTTCTTATTTTTCACTCATGTCATACTTGATTGCTGCACTACTTATGGAACCCAATTATTCCTTCCATTCACCAATTTTTTGGTTGGATTCAACAACATTGCAGTCGTAGATGTGTTCTGGACCATTCCATTTTTGCTGATGTTGGTGGTGTGTATGTTCTTTCATAGATCGAATAGTTGGAGAAAACGCTGGGCATGGATTTCAATGTCATACGCCCTGTTGTACATGGGTTTTACCTTTTATAATAAGTTTGAAGTGTCCAAAAAATTTGCAGAAGAATTACAGAAACAGAATATTCAGGGAGTCGAATTGTACACTTCACCCATGATGTTAAGCAATTTTGTTTGGTCCGGAATCGCTGTTTCTCCCGATAGTATTTATATTGGCGAATACAGTTTTTTGCAGAAAGAAGAGAATGTAGAATGGGTCTCTTATCCTAGAAATGTTTATTTGGCTGATATTCATCAAGCGCAGCGAGAAATCGGAGTCCTACGATGGTTTGCACAAGGGAAGTATTTTATCGTAGATGAAGGAGACGAACTTGCATTTTATAATGTCAAATGGGGACGAATGGATTTCACCAAAACAAAACCGGAAGAAGCCATTGTGTTTCATTATAATATTAAGAGGGAAGATGGGAAGTGGAAGGCATTTGTGAAAGGAGGAGATATGAGTGAGGAGAAGATTAGTGAAGCCCTCAATGCCTTGTGGAATAGAGTATGGAGTAATGAGGTGAAGGGTGCGGGCGTTGCCGAGCAGCCGACGAATTAGGGGAAAACATCATTGTTATTTTATTTTTAATTCTTGAGTAAACCATATCGATTTTTCTAAGTCTTATAATGATGAAATCTTTACTACTTGCACTTTGTTTACTATTTGTCATGTATGGCCAAACCCAAAATACTCTGGTCTCCGAAGGACTTGTATTTGATGGAGAGCCCTATCTGGCAGTGAACCCATCAAATTCACAACATATAGTAGTTGCTTGGATGGCATTTGAGCCTTTTTCTTCTATAGCCATTCGAACCAGGGTTTCAATGAACGGAGGCGTAAGTTGGTCTTTAGGCATAAACACTCCACATTTCTCAACTGGATTTACATCCGCAGATCCTTCCTTGCATTTTGATTCGGAGGGGAATGTTTATCTGGTCTACATCGACTCCAATTCGGAAGATTTGGGAGCAGTTTATTGTAGAAAATCAGAAGATGGTGGATATACATGGAGCAATGTGGCCGAAGTAATAAGCATTTTGGATGATCCAACACAAAAGCCCATCGATCGGCCATGGGTAGCAATTGATAATAGTGGTGGCGAGTACGACGGAAACATATATGTTACCACTATGAATCCTCGGAGTGCGGGTTACATACCTCCACCCTACAATCCCTATTTAACAAAATCTGTAGATGGTGGCCAGACTTTTGAAGATTGGCAGCATGTAGATGGAGAAGATTGGTTTGCGGGGTCTCTCATTTTACAACCCATGCCTACACCCGATGTTTCGGCTGACGGAACCTTGCATGTCGTTTATCCAAGTTACGTTTTTTCGCAAAACATTTATCCTCAATATGTGCATGCGTATTCGACAGATGGAGGATCAACTTTCAGTTATCAAACTCTATTCGATGGAACGGCAAATCCAATCGATTCTTTAGCAAAAAAGGGATATCTACTCAGATGTAACCCTTCTCTTCCCGATCATCTCGCCTTTTTCTATCCTTTCGCGCCAAATGGCGATGGAGATATTATGATGCGTGAAACATTCAATGGTGGTTTTGATTGGACAGAGGAAATGCGGGTTAACGATGACCCGATCGGAAATGGAAATTTGCAGGACTTAGTTTGGGCAGACTTTGATGAAGACGGAGATTTGGTGGTGACATGGAGAGATCGCAGATCCGCAGCAGATACGGGATATCAGGTCTCGTCGGAAATATGGGGAGCGGTTAGGATGAATGGAGAATTGACTTTTTCACCCAATTTTCCAATTAGCAATGTGGCGGCTGTTCACGAGCAGGTTTTGAACGGTAGTGGAAATGATTTCATGTGCGTAGAAATGGTGGACGACACCATAAATGTGGTTTGGGGTGATGTTCGAACAGGATTTTTGAAAATTTGGTTTCAAAGGCTTACTTTGAATGGGGAGTTTGTATCACTTCATGAACTCAATTCAGAATGGGAGCTTGAATATATTTTATTTCCAAACCCTTGTTTGGATAGGTTGAACATTGTAGGTAGAACTCCGGATATCATGCGTATATATGATTCACTCGGGAGTTTGAAAGCTCAATACACTGGAGCGAACATGGATGAGACTAGTATTAATGTTTCCACTTTGGCGACAGGAAAATATCTACTAGAATGTGTGAACGGAAGTAGTTCTCAGACATTAGAGTTTATAAAGAAATAGCGGTTAGTTCGGATTGTGAGATTCGATCTTATCTCGGAGTATTTTCTTGATGAAGTTACTTTAAATATTCTATTAGAAGTATACTACATTCTAAGCTTTATACGAATTATACATACATCAAGAATAAAAATCGAGAAAGTGCCTGTCGTTTCAGACTTTCAGTGATGTAATAGATTTCATCTGGAAAATTTGATTTAACCCAGAATCCGCATTGGAAATCTATTGCAGCACTGAGCCCTTTTATATCAAGCACTTTCTCGATTTTTATTCTTGATGTATGAATATACAACATCAAATAATCCCGCACTGCGCATTTGAAGTGTCTTGAGGTTAATGCGCTGCGGGATTCTCGAATCTGCACGATGTAGCAAAGTAATAGTTCGACCTCTGAAGTCCGATAACTCTATCGCGTGATTCGGGATAATACTAATTCTGCACAATAAAAAGTCCATGCTGCATTACGCATTGGATGTTTTTTTTGGGCAATGGGCTGCGGCATCTTGCGTGCATGAAGTGGTAAATGCCGTTTATAGTAGCTGTTGTCTCGGCTGAATCGAGTTTACAGATACATAAACCCAAATCAAGCGATAGAAAAATTGCACCCTCATTTTGCCGATGAATGCAGTATTCTAGCGCTTAGATTTGAGAATCCCGCACGCATTCTACAAAAATTGCCCTAATGCGTAATGCGGGATAAACGGTATAACAATCTGGCGAGAGTTCTTGCTCTCATGGGGGATAGCACTTCATAGCGAACTCAATGCGGATTCTGGGTTTAAATTACGGGTCTCCTGTGGGGCAACTTATCTACAAATGGTATTGTCTTTCATTGGCGGCTGTAAATCACATGCAGTCACGGAAAGTTTATATTTAGGCCTTGTATATTCCTTAATGAAAACAACTTTATTCTTCACAACTTTTCTATTTCTGACGGTAGAACTGTTCGCCCAGCAGAATTGGCTGAGAAGAGGTGGCGGAGTAAATATTGACGAGGCTCTTGATATTGCTGGTGATGGTGGTGGCAATTATTATACATGTGGTTATTTCAGTGGAACCTCTAACATCGGCGGGAATTTTATCAGTAGTAATGGACAAACGGATGCGTTTCTGATCAAAACAGGTGCAGAAGGGGCCGTTTCGTGGGCAAGAAAATATGGTGGTTCCAAAAATGACCGAGCCAATGCTTCAATTTGTGATAATATCGGAAACACCTTTATCACCGGATTTTTTACCGATGAAGCGGATTTTGGAGGCACAACTCTTCTAGCAGATTCAGGGGATGTGTTTGTTGCCAAAGTGAATTCATGGGGAAATTTGATGTGGGTGAAAAGGGCCGGTGGAATTTATTCCGACGTTGCCAACGGAATAACTTCAGACAATCAAGGTAATGTGATTATTACAGGACAATATCGTGGCACAGCCGATTTCGGTCCATTTAATCTCACTAGTAGCAATAGTTCTCCCGATGTATTTATTGCCAAGCTAGATGCGAACGGAAACTGGCTTTGGGCAAAAGGTGCTGCTTCCGCTGCCACAGATCGAGGAATGGATGTGTGCACTGATGCAACAGGGAATATTTATGCCTGTGGACAATTTAGCGACGATATCACTTTTGATGTTCTGCACACCAATGATGTCATCAATGCAGGTTTTGTTATCAAGTTAAATTCATCGGGCGTTGAACAATGGTTCTCAAGTATCGTTGCGGGTCAGGTATTGCCAAATGCACTACGATGCGATGGTCAAGGAAATGTCCTTATAACAGGCGAGAGTATTGGTCAAATGGTGTTTTTTGGAACCAATATGGAAATACTGCCCTTTAGTAATTCCTTCTCAATTTTCTTAGCAAAATATAGTGGTTCAGGAGCTATCACATGGACACGTGAAGATGGCAGTGACAACAGCATTTCTTCAAAAGCTATTGCAATTGGCGCACAGGACGAAATTTATCTGACCGGAACTTTTCGATGTGCCTTTAGCGAATACAATCAAGAATCTCCCGGAGGTCTTTTTTACAGTTCAGGATACAGAGATATTTTTATTACGAGGTATAATACTGATGGTAATCGAGTATGGCAGCATCAAGTAGGGGGACCTCGCGATGAGTTTTGCTCTGGTATTGCTGCGGGAACCTCAACAGACAAACCTTTGATAGCTGGAAGTTTCGAAAAGTTTTTTCATATTCCGTCCAATGTCACTTTTTTGGTGAATAGCACCCTATGGTCACCGAACATTGAAGAAGAATGGCTTTATCCAAACTATAATCCTGCAATTTGTGTAGGTGATTTATTCGGACTGTGGCAAACCGTGGAATCGCTTGGAAACAAAGATTTGTTTTATTGTAGTCCCATTCATCCGAACGTGGGATCGTATCTTTATTTTGAGCAGAATGGAGCTTGCGGCCCTGATTATATGGAGCCTTGTATTGGGCTTAGTAATGCGTTAGAATGCAACGAAGACGTTGAAATATGTCAAGAAGCAGAACTGTTTTTTGTTAGTCATACGGGTACAGATTGTTTTATTGGACCCGAGTATAATTTGGACTGGAGTAATGGTTCAGGGGAAGAGAGCGTCACAGTATCCGAAACAGATTGGTATTGGGTGACCATGGCTAGGGAGGATGGTTGCTATTCTGAAACGGATTCAATTTATGTTGAAGTTTTTCCACGACCTGAGCCAACAATAACTGACAGCGAAGGAGTGAATATAAATGAACCTCCGAATGCTCAAACTGTATTTCTGTGTGCACCGGGTGAGGTTACGCTTACCGGCGGAAACACGGAAGGAAATGAATTTTGGTGGAACTCAGAAGATGAAATATTCAGTACCGATGTTATTACGGTTGATGAAAGTGGCGACTATTTTTTTAATGTAGAAGATGAATTTGGATGTGTAGGCATCAATTCTATACATGTTGAATTAATAGATCCCTTAGACACCATATTTCCGCTTTTAGAACTTACCGGATTTGATCTTTCGATGAATGATACAATAGACATTTGTGGCGATGCAAGTTTGAATCTTGATTTGGATGATTCACTTATGCAGGAACAGTTCGAAAATTTCACAGATTCATATTGGGAGGTATACCTGAATGGCCAATTGATAAACGAGTATGAAGGTCAAGAAGCAACAAATTTTAATCCCGATTCCACGGGGTGGTATACCTTTATTTCAATGCCATTTCTGGTAACACCCCTGCCTTGTGTGGAGGACACTGTGTTTTATCCTCCTTTAGAAATTAGCTTTTATGTGAATTTATTACCAACACCTTTTATTGATCCCATCATGACTGGTGAAACAGAATTTTGTCCCGGCGATATAATAGAACTGCAAGCTTCCAACGCGCCGAACTATACGTGGTTTGGTCCATCCATCATAGAATACGTAAACGATAGTACCGTATTGGTTAATGCACCAGGGAGCTACACCGTTACTAGTTATCTTCAATATGCCAACGGTTGTGATGATCAAGCGAGCGCTACTATCATTATTCCGGAACCAATTCAACCGCAGATTTACCCTGATCCATCTCATGCAGTTATATGTCCCGGCGACTCGTTGCTACTTGTATGCGAAGCGGGTTTGGATTATCAATGGGTTGGTCCCTTGGGACAAAACTTGGGAGGTAATCAAAGTATCTACGTTTCGCAACCAGGTTATTACTATTGTCTGCAAACTAGTTTTATAGGTTGCGTTCTAGAGAGTAATCTGGTGGAAGCCCAAGAATTTAGTACGCCCTATCTGCTCGGTTATCCATCATCCGATCTTTGTGTAAGTGGATTTTCAACGCTCTTCATTCAAACTTATCCGGAAGCCACAATAGAATGGCAAGCACCATTGAGTGGAAGTGGCACTCAACAAACTGTTTTCGAACCGGCGACATACACTGTGGAAGTGACTTTTTGTGATGTCACAACTTCAACAAGTATTGAAGTTACCGAAACGGTATTGGTTCCTGCAATTTCAGGTGCCGACAATGAGCTTTGTCCGGGCGAACAAATTTTTCTAAGTACTGCAACTGGAATGGCGTCGTATCAATGGCTTCCGGGAGGACAGGATGCGGGGCAAGTTGTAATTAGCAGTGCTGGTTCATATACAGTTACAGTGCAAGATTCTTTGGGTTGCGAGGGAACAAGCGCACCTTTTGTGGTTACGTCCAACAATATTCAAAGTCCAAATAGTGGAGATCAAAATGTATGTATCGGAGGATCAGTGAATCTTGTTGCTGTTGGCACGGATGATATTTTTTGGTCAGGTGATATACTCGGACAAAATATACTTTCAAACAGCAGTATTTATTCAGTGTCCAACATAATTGAGGCCTTTACGATATTTGTTTTTTCAGAAGATGAGACTTGTACGAGTTTACCCAATGAAGTGAATATTGGTATTTGGCCTTCGTCAATTTCTCCAATAGTCGAAGGTGAAACAGGATTATGTCAGGAGTCTACACTAACATTGGATACGGAGGAAAGTGAAGATTTGAGTTATCTGTGGTATTTGCCAAATGGATCCATTGACAATGATATTCCATTGATTATCGAATCGGCGTCAGCAGGCATGAGTGGCTGGTATGTCCTGAGGGCTTGGGATATTCATTGCACATCTTATGATAGTGTATATGTAACAATAGAAGATCCATTCAACAATGATCTCTTAACAGATGCGTCCTTGGCAGTTTGTGTAGGTGGCGAGTTGATTATCGAAAGCACATTAAGTTCAGATTCGTACGAGTGGTATACACCTACGGGTTTCTTTGATGAACAAACTATTATAATTGATGAAGTAGGCGAAATACATGAAGGCAATTATTTGCTCAGTGTTCCTGGAGTTCATTGTGCATTGAACTTCGACAGCATTTCTGTAAATGTTGTTCAGTACCCAGAGATCAACTTGGCTGATAGCCTTATCTACTGTGATGGAGGTTACATGGTGGCTCATTTGCCTTCCGGCTACGACCAGTACGAGTGGAGCAATGGAGACACTGGAAATGAAAGTATTGTTCCTTTAAATGGAGAGGTATTCGTAACTGTAACAAATTTCCCAAACTGTTCCGTTCAAGACTCAACTAAAGTGCAGCAGATAGATTGCATTACCGATTTTCCGAATGTATTTACACCAGATGGCGACGAATATAATCAGAGTGTTGATTTTGGTTGGTTAAGAATACCCATCGATGAAGTTTTGATATTTAATAGATGGGGAAATTTAGTTCGACATCTTATTAAGGAACCATGGGTTTGGCGAGGAGAAACAGACTGGAGCAGCCAATTGCCGGAAGGGGTTTATTACTATATCGTTAAATCACCCAAGCCAGGAAAGCACTTCAACAACTTGTCTGGTTACATCCACTTGCTTCGGGTGGATAATGGGAAAAGCGGTCAATAGCTTTTTGGCTGGAATATTGATTATTTACACATAAACATTTTGTTTTGCGCTAACATTGTATCTCAATTAAAAACATTCAAAATGATTTTCCGGATTGCTGCATTATTTTCCATTCTGCTGTTCTCAATTTCATCTGCGAATGCTCAAATACCTCAGGAGTACAAAGAATCTCTTGTGAAATTTTTTGAGGTAAGTGGTTCTAATGAAACCTATGCTACTTTGTTTGATAGGGCTATGGAGAAATTCGAAGAGCAAAGTCCTGATGTGCCCGCGACTGTATGGAAAAAATTGTCGGATGATTGGGCAAAGACGAATTTAAATGAATGGGGAGAATTGATGTCACCTATTTTTTACAAACATTTCACTTTAGAGGAATTGAAGGCGTTGATTACATTTTATGAGACTCCAGTTGGAAAGAAATGGGTCCAACTAAATCCAGCCATTTCTGAAGAGATTATCACAGCCGGAAGTGCATGGCGGGAGAACATTTCCCAAAAGGTGAAGGATAAATTGAGGGAGATGGGATACTAGCAGTTTTGAATGATGGGACATGATAGGTGAGCTGCGAAATTCGTTGAAAATTTTCGGATCTGATAAATGGAGAGATTGGCCAATTTTGAGTAAAGAAATGAGCGAATACAATCATTCCGCCCAATGGATAGTTCGTGGGGTATTCATGTGGTCATTCTTTTTTTTTTCAGCAGCGTATGGATTGTCTCAAAAAGGGGAAATTCGAAAGTTTAAAAAGCAAGAAAACGATTTTAAGGCTATACCCAGTGGTTCATTAATGAAGGGAGATTACCCGATGATCTCACCAACACCTTTGGACAGCAACTTGGTGTTGATTTATGATCGTCATAGAGAATTTGTTCCGGGGTTTTTAATGTGCGATCATGAAGTAACAAATGCTGAGTATACTGAGTTTGTTGAGTATGTGAAAGATTCTATGATTAGAGAAAAACTGGCAGTCCAGTTCCCTGAGTTTTACTTGGATCCACTATTAAAACGCCTAGACTTTGAGGAGAAAATGGATTTGGAG
>Ga0209591_10000266_pt1 | contig 68874 bp, 47 predicted proteins | sample MAT01_FD_187207 | JGI IMG/M metagenome (GOLD analysis project Ga0209591, IMG submission 187207) | Freshwater microbial communities from Lake Fryxell liftoff mats and glacier meltwater in Antarctica - MAT-01 (SPAdes) (version 2) | ecosystem: Environmental > Aquatic > Freshwater > Ice > Liftoff...
TCAGGGAAACGGTACGAGCCACGATCCGAGGCTGTCGGTGAATGGCGATCACGTCGCGTTCACGAGCGACGCCACGAACCTCGTGACGGCCGATTCCAACGGCTGGCGCGATGTGTTCCAACACGATCGAATCAACGCGACAACACTCCGAGTCAGCACATCCGTCGGTGGCGCAGCGGGTAATGGCTTTAGCGAGTCCGCACGACCGTCCGAGACAGGCCGTTTCGTCGCTTTTGGGGGCTCTTCGATCAACCTTGTCCCCACTGACACGAACGGGGTCCAGGATGTCTTCGTAAGAGACACAACGAGCGCTCTGACGACTCTGATCAGCGTCAGCTACACAGGTGCTCAGGCCAACAGTCACTCTTTTCAGCCGTTGATCTCGGAGGACGGCGAAGTCGTGATCTGGCGGAGCAACGCCAGCAACCTCTTGCCGCCCAACCTCAGTTCTGACTGGTATTGGGTGAACCGAACGACAGGAGCGATGATTCGAGTCGGCACCGGCACAGGTGGTACCGCCAGCACTTCGACCGCTTCCAGCATGTCCCTGAACTCCACGGGCAACATCCTCGCATTCTCCAGCGCCGGCACGAACCTCGTCCCGCTGGACACGAACGACGTGCAGGACATCTTCGTGAGCGACATCGACGACATCGCCGCGGGCTACTGCTTCGGCGACGGCACCGCGACCGCTTGCCCCTGCGGCAACTCCTCGCCGATCGGTTCGGCATCCGGATGCATGAACTCGCTCGGAAGCGCCGGCCGCCTCGACGCCACCGGTATGCCGAGCATCGCGAACGACACGCTCGCGCTCCTCGGGAGCGGCATGAGCAACGGTCCGTGCCTCTACTTCCAAGGGACGGGCCCCTTCGCCGCCGGTCTCGGCACCGTCCTCGGCGACGGCTTGCGCTGCGCGGCGGGCACGCTGATCCGTCTCGACATCGTCGCCAACGTCGGCGGCGCATCGCAGTATCCGCAAGCCGGCGATCCGATCGTTTCTGTGAAGGGAGTCTGCACGCCGGGCTCTGTTCGCACCTATCAGGTCTGGTACCGCGACGCGCAAACCTTCTGCACCCCGGACACCTACAACCTGACCAATGGGATCGGGCTGGTCTGGCGACCCTGAGCTTCGCGAGCACGCCGTAGACTGCGGGACTTCTCGTGCCCCGCCCCGTCCTCCCCTTCACCTCGCCCTGGCTCCTCGCCCCCATGGAGGGCGTCACGGAGCCGTCGTTTCGCGACCTCGTCCTCGCGCGCAACGGGCCGTCGGAGCTGGGCGGCGCGTTCACCGAGTTCGTGCGCGTCATCGATCGCCCACTTCCGCGACACGTCCTCGTCCGACACTTGGGCGACCGCCGTTTCGCGCAACCCGTAGGCCTCCAACTGATGGGTGCCGACCTCGGCGCGCTGGCCGAGTCCGCGCGCCGTGCGATCGAAGTCGGTGCCCCGCTCGTCGATCTGAACTTCGGTTGTCCCGCCAAAGGCGCACTGCGCGGCTGCGCCGGTTCGGCGGTGCTCAAGGATCCTGCACGACTGGAAGCCACAGTGCGCGCGGTCGTCGACGCCGTACCCGATCATCCCGTGACCGCGAAGATCCGCGCCGGCTACGACGATGCCGAGCGCGTCGAAGACCTCGCTCGCGCGGCCGAATCCGGCGGCGCCGCGATGCTCACCGTCCACTGCCGCACGCGCGCCGAGGCCTACCAGGACGAGGTCGATTGGACGCGGCTTGCGCGGGCTGTCCAGTCCGTTTCGATCCCGGTGTGCGGCAACGGAGGCATCGACACGCACGCCGACTTCGCACGTTTGCGCCGCGAAACGGGCTGCGCGCTCGCCATGGTCGGTCGCGCCGCGTGCGGCAATCCGTGGATCTTCAGCGTCATCGAGGTCACGTCGTCGGACGCCGCGCGCTTCCTCCTCGACTACGCGGAGACGCTGCAATCCCTCGGTGCGAGCACGAAAGGCGCGGCTGGTCGTGTCAAGCAACTCCTCGTGCATTGGACCGCGGGCCAGCTGACCGGCGCGGGCGACGAAGGGCGCGCGTCGTGGTTGCGCGAGCAGGATCCGAAGCGGCTCCTCGCGCGGCTCGCTGAAACGGCGGGTTCGCTGCGCGACACGGATCGCAATCCTCTCGCTTCGCAGGTGTCGTTGCGCCAGCCCGTCCTGAAAGAATCCGTGACCGACCGGAACTAGTCCAAAGAAGACCCACGGGGCAAAACGTTGCCACGCGCACAGCCCTCACGGAGTGCAGGAAAAGGGCTTGTTTCTGGGCAACGGCGCGACCGTCAACCTCCGAGCGTGACGTCCTGCTCGCCGTACCAGCGCAGCGCGCCCGCGAAGTCCTCGAGCTTCATGTCGGGCCACATTGCGTCGACGACGTGGAGGTCCGCGTAGGCGCATTGAACGGGAAGGAATCCCGAGAGGCGTTGCCGTCCACCCCAGCGCACGACGAGATCGATGCGGGAAACTTCGTGTGAACCAAGATACGACGCGACTTCGCGCGATGAGGCCCCGCGCTCGATGCGCGTCAGCGCGACAGAGAGGTCCCAACTCCATGTGTAGTTGACGATCAGGTTGACGCGCAGGTCACCTGCGGAACGCGTCGTGTACGGCACGAGCGCCCTCGGGAACGCGACGGAATCCACGTCGCCTACGACGAGGAGCGCCGATCCATCCGCGGTGGCGTGCCGCACGAACTCGACGCAAGCTTGTTGGAAGGCGAGGACCTGCTCCCGCGGGCGGTGCACGTTTTCCTTGGTGTACCCGTAGATGGAGACCTCCTCGATCCCGAGGCGCCTGCAGGCCGCGATCAGGCGCAAGCCGGGCAGGATTCCTGAGGAGTAGCCCTCGCCCTTGGACAGGCCTCGCGCGCGGGCCCACCGTCGATTGCCATCGGGGATGAATCCGACGTGCTTCGGCAGCCTGCGGAAGTCGCTCGCGGCCATCATGCCGCGATCGATGGCGATCGGGTCGCGCCGGGGTCGGACGGAGGTGTGGGGGATGGTGAGGATGGGGTCGAGCATGGGAGGGCGATGTCCGCGGATCGAACGTCGGATCGAACGGCGGATCAGCAACATCCGATCCGTGTCCGCGCGCGATGCGAGACGGTCGGCGAGCGAAGTTCGGCCGCCGGGGCGCACGCGAAAGCGTCATCGCTCGCGCAGGAGACTGGTCCTCGCGATGCGCACTTCGCCTTCCGAAGAAGCCGACGATCCTCGGCGCCGGGGCACGAGCCTTGCCGGCGGTCAGGGCTTCAAAACCCCTCCGAGGACCCACCATGATCGCTGCCTATCTGTATGGAAATGCCGCTCTGTACGCCGTCTTCGCGGCGTGGTGCACGGTCGCGCGACGATCGACCTCAGAGAATCTCGGCTACGAGCGACTGTCGAACTCGGGGCACTCCGAGTACTTGGTCGTGTACGGCGGACTCCAGCTCGGGCTGGCCGCGTTCTTCGGATACTTGGCCAGCCAATCGAGCCTCCACCGCGCGGGACTGATCTTCGCGCTGGCGCTCTACGTCCCGATCGTCCTCTACCGCGTGATCACGGTCTTCTCGTTCTGGCCCGTGCGCAGCATGACCCTGGGCGTTGCCGGGCTCGAGGCGGCGCTCCTCGTCACTGCGATCGTGCTGTACGCGCGCACAGCGACGAGCTGAACGCCTCCGTTCTTCGAGGCCTCCGTTCTTCGAGGCCTCCATTCTCCGAGCGGACACTCCTCGAGCGAACATTCTTCGAGCGAACAATGAGAGGCGCTGCATGTGTTCCTTTGACATCAGCGCTCGCGGATCGACCGAGTAGTCGAGGCGCCCGGACGGCGGATCCCAATGGATCCGCCGTCCGGGCGCCTCGATTTGGAGCGCAACTCGCGCTCGGGTTTTCACATCCCCGCGATCGTGAAGGGGAAGCGCACGCGCGTGCGCCCGTCCTGCTGGAAGGTTTCGACGCGGACGTCGATCCCATTCGACGTGCCTGAGTAGGTCGAGTGGAGCAGATAGTCACCCGTTCGATGGATCGTCAGCGCCTGTGACCACTGACTGGCATTGCTCGGGAACATCAGCGGGTTGTACATCAGCACCTGCATCGTCGCGGTCGGCGGCAGCTGGCGCAGGAGGAACGTGGGCTGGTCCACCATCGTCACCGGGAACGAAAGACGAACGCCCGCGAGCTGACTGTCGTAGAGGTGGCCGAACAAAGTCACGTTGCTGCCGCCGCCACCGGCTGTCCCGAAGATGAAGTGGCACTCGGCGGAACCCACGACCGTGGTGCAGGTCACCGGGGAGCCCGAAGCGTCGTTCGCAGTGAAGGTGAAGTTGAAACTGCCGACCTGATTCGACGCCGGCGTCCAAGTGATCGTCGTGCAGGCCGGATTCCCGATCACCGGGAACGGCGGATTCGCGGTCGCGCCTGCGGGAAGGACACCGTTCAGGGTCACCGAATCAGCACTGTCGGGGTCGGTGGCGCAGACCTGGAATTGCAACGGAACGCCCACGCTCGCCATCAAGTTTCCGGGGCAGCTCACCGTCGGGGGCGAGTTGCCGATGAACGTGTAGCAGACGCGCATGTCGACACCTGCGGTCGTGTCGAACTGCGTGAAAAGGTTCCCCGCTCCCGACGCGGAAGAATTCGCGCGTGCGTCCGCGACGAAATCGACCATCCCCACGCCCGTGAAGAGAGCCAAGTTCGCCGCAGTCGGCGGGACGACGGTGAAGACTTGATCGGAAGCCTGGATGTCCGCGTGCATCACGCCGGAAGTGCCTGCGAAGTCGAGGATCCCGTCGAAGGCCAGGAGCGCATCCGAAAAGTCGGCGACGGGCACCATGAGGATCGCGATCGGCATGGCCGACTGCGAGACCGTGATATCGACTCCGAACCGTGTGTTGACCACGCTCGGAGCAGAGTCGAGGCTCTCGACGCGCGCGGTGCCGCGGATGTTCGCGGTGACCTGCAACTCGACGGCGACGAGTTGTCCAAGCGCCGGATCGAACCTCGGCAGGCTTGCCGTGCGAAGGAAGTTCGTCAGTTGCATCGGAATCGCCTGCAGGTGGCAATCCGAAAGCACCTGCGCGGAAGAGACAGTCGATGAAAAAGCGACAGCTGCGGCCAGAGCGATCGACTTGGGGGCATTCATGTTTTGAGTTCGGAGTCGGCGACGACCAGAGAGAGAGGGTGGGTTACCTCGGAAGCGCGGTTAGGCGAACTCGATGACGAGGTTCGCTACGGGGGACCCGTCTCTCGACTCAGGCGGCTTCGAGCCCCCCGTGATCGGCTGGAGGAACGAAGTGCGCGCCGGAGTCAAGTGAGGCGGGACGCGAATGGGGGCGAGGAGCTGAAGGGCCCGAATGCACGCCCTGTGCCAAAGCGAACGGATAACTCGGCGGCTCGAACGGCGACGTAGCGATGCGCGTGAGAACAGAGGTCGGCGTCGCCTGGCACTGCTCGAGGGAACTCGCGGGCGCACGGTCGGCTCGCCTCTCGGTCGCCTGCGGCGGTCACAAGACGCGATTCCAGAAACTACACGGACACACGCTGGCGATGACGTCTTCGGCACCAGCTATCAGCTGGATCTCCGCCGAGCAGTCCGTGGTGAAAGTCACGTCGCGAGGCCGAGCACGCTCGAGCGATGCCAGGAAGGCGACGGAAAGACGGCGGAGGTGGCCTCCATGGCCACTGAGCACGACTTTCCTAGCCTGACGCCGCAACGCTCGAGCGTGCTTGGCCGCAGTAGTGACTTTCACCACGGGCGGCTAGGGCACGGCGATCGGCCCCATCCGGGACGCAACCACACGCGGGTCGACGCGCAGCTCCAGCGGGAGCGAGCGCTGTCTGGGTGTGGAGTGAACCGAGGGTGTGACCGACCCGGGTCGAACGGAGCTTCGATGAGCGTCCGAGCTCCGCGGCTCGCGAGCGGTGGCTCTCGACGCGAGCGATCCGTCCACATTCCTGCGCCGGATCCGGGCCGCTCCGCCGCGGCCACGGAGAGTCTCCCCCACGGCGAAGATTTCGGGCGAGCGGGACGGGCGACGCGGGGCCTGAGTTCCTAGAATCGCACTCGTGGAGGTCTACCCAAAAGGATCCGATGGCCAAGTGGACGCATCTCGATAGCGACAATCTGTACAACGTCCAGAAGTGGGGTCTGGGCTTCTTCCACGTCAACGACAAGGGCAACGTGGAAGTCCGGCCCGAGGGGCCCGATCGCCCCCAGCGACCTGGGATCGACCTCTTCGAGCTGCTGGGGCAAATCCTCCGGCGCGGAGTGAGCACGCCGATCCTCCTGCGCTTCGACGGCATCCTGCGCGCGCGCGTCCGCGCGATGAACGACGCGTTCAACACGGCGCGGCGCGAGTTCGGGTACGAGTCGCCCTACCGCGGCGTCTTCCCGATCAAGGTCAACCAGGAGCGACACGTCGTCGAGGCGCTCCTGTCCGAGGGTCTGAACCACAAGATGGGCCTCGAGGTCGGCAGCAAGCCCGAGCTCATCGCGGTCATCGCGCTCATGGCGGGCAAGAGCTCGCTCATGATCTGCAACGGGTACAAGGACGAGGAGTACATCGAGATGGCGCTGCTCTCGACCAAGCTCGGCATCACGCCGATCCTCGTGGTCGAGAAGTACAGCGAAGTCGAGACGATCCTGCGCGTCGGCAAACGACTCGACATCCGGCCGTCGGTCGGTCTGCGCACGAAGCTGTCCGGCAAGGGCGCCGGCCGATGGCAGGAATCGGGCGGCGACCGCTCGAAGTTCGGCCTGACGACGCGCGAGATCGTGTCCGTCGTCGAGCTCATGGAGCGCGAAGGCATGATCGACTGCGTGAAGCTGCTCCACTTCCACTTGGGCTCGCAAATCCCCGAGATCAGGAGCCTCAAGAACGCGCTGCGCGAAGCCACGCACACGCTGATCGGCCTGCACAAGATGGGCGCCAAGGTCGAGTACTTCGATTGCGGCGGCGGTCTCGGCATCGACTACGACGGATCGTCGACGAACTTCGAATCGTCGGTGAACTACTCGCTGCAAGAGTACGCGAACGACGTCGTTTACCACCTGAAACAGGCGTGTGACGAGGCCGAGATCCCTCAGCCGACGATCGTGACCGAGTCCGGGCGCGCGCTGTCGGCGCACCATGCCGTGCTGGTCACGGAAGTGCTCGGAACGACGGACTTCAGCGAAGACGGCATGCCCGAGAAGCCCATCGACGACGAGCACGAGCTCGTCCACAACGCGCACGCCGCGTGGGAGAGCGTCAACGCGAAGAACTTCCAGGAGAGCTACCACGACGCGGTGCAGATTCGCGACGAGACGATGGTGCTCTTCAACGTGGGCCAGATCTCCATGAAGGAGCGCGCTCGCGTCGAGGACTACTTCTGGCGGACGTGCGAGCGGATCCTGCGGATCACGCGCACGCTCGATTACGTGCCCGACGACCTCGCGCAACTCGAGCGCGACATGGCGGACACGTACTTCCTGAACTTCTCGCTGTTCCAGTCGGTGCCGGACAGTTGGGCGATCCACCAGCTCTTCCCGGTGCTGCCCCTGCACCGTCACAACGAGCAGCCGACGCGCCGCGCTATCTTGGCGGACATCACGTGCGACTCGGACGGCAAGGTCGACCGCTTCATCGACTTGCGCGACGTGAAGCGCACGCTCGAGCTGCATCCGCTCAAGGGCAACGAGGCCTACTACTTGGGCTTCTTCCTCGTCGGTGCGTACCAGGAGATCCTGGGCGACATGCACAACCTGTTCGGCGACACGAACGTCGTGCACGTGGACCTGGACGAAGCGGGTCGAGCGCGGTTGACGCACGTGCTGCGCGGCGAGCGCGTGCAGGACGTCCTCGAGTACGTCGAGTACTTCGAAGCCGATCTGCTGCAGAGCCTGCGCCGCAGCGTCGAGAAATCGCTCGAGGAGGGCCGCATCACCTTCGAGGAATCGGCGCTCCTCTACCGTCGCTACGAAGCCGGCTTGCACGGCTACACCTACCTCACGCGTGACCGGAAGAACGGCGACACGCCGCCGACCGTCCTGCAACCCAACCTGGTGTTCCAGAAGAACGAATCTTGAAGATCCGTAAAGGCTGCATCGTCGACCTCGTTTACGAGCTCAAGGATTCCGGTGGCGAGGTCGTGGAGAGCGCGGACGCCTCCGATCCGATGACCTACCTCCACGGCTACGGCGAGATCGCGCCGGGCCTCGAGGAAGAGCTCGACGGCGTCGAGGAAGGTGCCGTGCTCGAGATCGAGTTGCCGCCGGGCAAGGCGTACGGCGAGTACAACCCCGACGGCATCGTCGCGGTGCCGCGCAGCGAGTTCCCGGCGGACGCGGAGATCGTGCCGGGTGACTGGATCTCGGTGCAGATCAAGCAGGACGAGGACTCGGACGAAGTCGAGGACCTCGAGATGAAGGTCATGGAGATCTCGCCAGACTCGATCACGCTCGACGCAAATCATCCGTTGGCGGGTCAGCAGGTCACGTTCGACATCCGCGTGATCGGCGTGCGCGAAGCGAGCCCGGACGAGATCGAGAAGCGTCAGGCGGAGAACGAGGCGGAAGAGGAAGAAGAGAGCGAAGAGGAAGAGAGCGAAGAGAAGGCGTGAGCGTGAGCGTGCAGCGCTGCCTTGGATGCAGATCGCGGCGCGCATCGCGCTCGCCGCTTGCCCCGTGCTCCTCGCAGCGTGCACGAAGCCGCTTCCTCGTGCAGTGTTCGAGGTCGGCGAGGCGGTAGCCGCCGGCACCGCGAGCGCGGTGGCGGTGCCGCACTACGACCGGTCGAAGCCGGTGACGCACGCTGTCCTGATCACGCGGTTCAGGATCGAGAGCGCGGCCGTGCAGCCCGACGTACTCGGCCGCCCGGCAGTTGCCTTCGAACTCGTGGCGGAGGATCGCGAGACCTTCCGCGCTCGGACGGCCGCGCTCGTCGGACGCGAGATGGCCGTGATGATCGATCGCGAGGTCGTGATGGTCGCGACGCTGGCCAGTGAGCTTCCGGGCGGCGGCGTCATCGCGGTACGGAGTCAGGCTCACCTCCGCCGTTCTCGCGGCGCGAGCAGCATCTGACCGGTCGCGTCGAGCCGGACCCCACCGGCGCGAAGGGCAGGGTCGAGCGGTACGGAGTCAGGCTCACCTCCGCCGTTCTCGCGGCGCAAGCAGCATCTGACCGGTCGCGTCGAGCCGGGCCCCACCGGCGCGAAGAGCAGGGTCGGGGTACCGAGCCAGGCTCGCCTCCGCCGTTCTCGCGGCGCAAGCAGCATCTGACCGGTCGCGTCGAGCCGGACCCCACGAGCGCAAACGGCGGAGGCGAGCCGGACTCCTCACCCCTCAGCTCGCGCGCCGCTTGCGTGCTCCTCCGCGCGCGGGGAGTGCCTTGCCAGACGCCTTCGGACCCGCGACCCACGTGGGACGTAGCTGGGTGACGGCACACGGCCTCAAGTACGAGTTCATGAGGGTCTGATACGGCAGCGACAGCTCCGCGGCGAGGTCTTTTCAGTACTGGAGCGTCTCGGGGTCGAGCCGGATCGTCAGCTGCTTCTTCAGACGCTTCGAATACGGGTTCCGTCGTGCGTCGGTGAAGTCGTAGTTCGCCTTCATGTCCATTCGTGCTCCTCGTACTGTCGGCGCTCCCTGGCTGTCGCCTTCCGCACTCAGATGATCCGGATGACCGCGCCTGACTCCGTACTCTTTCGGACCTACGCCCCCCAGGCGATCTCGAGCCCGTTCGAGAGGTTGAACGTGCTCACGGTGCAGAACGCCGCCGCATTGCGATACCAGACCTGATACGTGCGCGTGCCCCCACCCACCGGGATCGCGCCGCGCACGCTGATCGGAGCGTCGCCCGGTTCCGGGTACGACGAGGACGCGGACGCGTTCGTCTTCGTGGCCAGTCGGATCACCGCGCCCGATGCGCAGCGCAAGCCGTCGCCGAACGTGCTGCCCGCTCCCGATGCGGCGGACGCGGTGCCTTGGAAGTAGAGCGCGGAACTGTTCGGCATCCGCGTGCCGGCGAGCACGACGGTGTCCGCTGCGACGCTCGCCGTGCCCACGGCCGCGAGGCGCGCGCCGGCGACGAACGCCGAGCTCGCGCAGCCCGCTCCCACGGCGCCGCTGTTCGAGCACGGACACGCCGTCCCCGTACCGTCGCCCGCGCAACGAACTGTGCCGATCGAAAGATCCGTCGCGACGAGTTGCACGTCGTCGAAGTTGACCTCGATCCCCGGCGCGGCGTTCAAGTTGACGAGGCGAATGGCGAGCTGCTGGCCGAGGTTCGCGTGCGTCGCGCCGACGTCGAAGTGAACGGTCGAGAGTTGGAATTGTCCCTCACCCGGCAGCAGCGAGTTCGCGTCGATCGCGATCGCCGCGGCAGCCGCGCCCAGCTCGACGCGATAGCCCGGGAACCCCGTGAAGAGGAACTGGTTGTGCGGCGGGTTCGGGTCCGTCGCCATGTTGCCGACGTGCACGGTCAGCGTGTAACGCATCGCCGGCTCGAGCGCCGCGGGCAGGGTCTGTTGCAGGCCGGCTTCGATTCCAGCGAAGACCGTCTGGTTCGCGAAGTCATCGAGGAGGAACGTGACTCCCACGTTCGCGCCGTGCGGCGGCGGCACGGCGTAGAGGTTCGTCGAACTCGGATTCACCACGCCGATCGTGCGCGCGCCGAAGTTCAAGGGACCGTAAGCGAGCCAACCGGGCGGCTGTGCGTTCGTGATGAACGTGCCCGGGGCCGTCGGAGGAGACTCGAAACTCGCGTTCTGGATCGGGATCGACTGGCCGCGGACCGTTGGGCCCACGAGCGCGCACGCGAGCAAGGCGATGAAGTGTTTCATGGTGTCGCACACAAGCCTACCCCGCCGGAGCAGCGCCGACGCCGCACTCGTGCCAACGTGCGCAGGGTCACGCTCGAGGCGTCGAGTCGTGCCGCTGCGGCGAGAACGGCGGAGGGGAGCCTGGCTCCGTACCCACGATCGAAGTGTCGGCGTGGAAGTCGACCGAACCGGCACGCGTCAGCGTCGGCGCGGGCTCGGCGGCCGGATTGGCGTCCGCGTCCGGCTTCGAGTGGTACGGAGCCAGGCTCCCCTCCGCCGTTCTCGCCAGAGTGCGGCGCCAGGCGCCGCACTCTGGCGAGAACGGCGGAGGGGAGCCTGGCTCCGTACCACTCGACGAGTAGGAAAGTCTTCATGGGGAATCGGGAGCATCTACCAGAGTCCCCGCTCTTGTCGAGTCTCGACCGCTCCGGTGTCGATTAGCATCCACATGAGCGTGGGTGGCGGTAGCAACGAACAACGGAGTCGGTGGGCGTGGACGGGCCCGGCTCGGATCGTGCCGCCCGAGATCTTCGCGCAGCCGCAGCTGCTCGTCGTCGTCGACACCGAGGAGCAGTTCGATTGGACGAAGCCCTTCGACCGCGACGAGCGCGACGTCTCGCACATGCGCCAGATCGAACGATTCCAAGCCGTGTGCGACGAGGCCGGCATCCGACCCGTCTACGTCATCGATCATCCGATCGCCACGGGCGAGGAATCGGTCGCGGCCTTGCGCGCGATCCACGGTCGCGGCGGTTGCGAGATCGGCGCGCACCTGCATCCGTGGGTCTCGCCGCCGTTCGACGAGGAAGTGAACTCGTGGAACAGCTATCCGGGCAACCTCCCGCGCGCGCTCGAGCGTGAGAAGCTCGTGCGCTTGAGCGACGCGATCGAGCACTCGTTCGGCATTCGCACGCGCATCTACAAGTCGGGGCGCCACGGATTCGGCGCGAACACCGCCTCGATCCTGACAGAGCTCGGATTCGAGATCGATCTCTCCCCCGCGCCTCCGTTCGACTACGGCGAGGACGGTGGTCCGGATTGGTCGCGCGCGCCCGTCGATCCGCATTGGATCGGCGACGAGGGCCGCGTGCTCTCGATCCCGAACACTGGTGCGTTCGTCGGATGGGGCGGCGGGTCGTCGCGCAAACTGGACGAGGTCGCGCGCGGTGCAGTCGGGCGCGCCATGAAGCTCGGCGGCGTCCTCGCGCGACTCGGCGCGGTCGAACGTCTCTCGCTCACGCCCGAAGGCTTCGCGATATCCGATCTCGAGCGTCTCACCCGCGGGCTGTTCGCCCGCGGAACGCGTGTTTTCTCGTTCAGCATCCACAGCCCCTCCGTGGAGCCGGGCCACACGCCGTATGTGCGCGACGAAACGGAACTCCATTCCTTGCTCGCCGTCTGCCGAGACTACTTTCGGTATTTCAAATCAGGATTCGGCGGCGCACCCACGACAGCATCCGAGCTCCTGCGCCAAGTCCGGTCGAACACCAGCAAGCATCCCGCGTGAAGATTCTCGGTATCTCGCCTCTCGACAAGGACTGCAACGCGTCCCTCGTCGAAGACGGTCGTGTCCTCTTCGCCGCCGGCGAAGAGCGCTTCAGCCGCGTCAAACAACACGCCGGATTCCCCCATCGCGCGATCCAAGCCGCGTTGAACGCCACCGGCACGGATCCGCGCGATATCGACGTCGTCGCGTACCCGTTCCTCGAGTGGCGGAAGGAGTCCGAGCTCATCCTCGACGCGATAGCAGCCGAGGAACGCGATCAAGATCACTACGACGAGGTGGGCCTCCAACGACTGCTCGACGAAGCCGAGGGTCGCATCCCCGAACGCACGTCGCCGGTTCATGGGCTCTCGTCTCCGAATCAACGCAAGCGCAAGGGCGCGGCGAAGGAACTCTTCTATCGCTATGCCGGTGCCGAGCGCACGATCTCGCGCGCTGTCGCGATGCGTCTCGCACGCGATTGGGCGACGCGCGCGTGCGAGGACCACGAGAAGTGGAACGCTGAGCTCGAGGAGGGACTGCGTGGTCTCGGATTGCTTTGGAAACTGAAGCGTTCCGAGCACCACCTCTCCCACGCCGCGAACGCGTACCTCACCAGCGGCTTCGATCGCGCGCTGATCGTCACGATCGACGGATACGGGTCGGGGCTCGCGGGCTCCGTCTCGATCGGCGAAGGCGGGCGCATCCGCCGCCTGCACAACCTGAAGTTCCCTCACTCTCTGGGCACTTTCTACGAGATGGTCACGAGCTCGCTCGGGTTCCATCCCGATCGTCACGCCGGCAAGATCGTCGGACTGGCGGCTTACGGCGATCCGCGCGTGCTGGCGGACGTGCTGCTATCGCGCATCGTGCGCATGCCCGGCGATTTCCGCCTCGTCGAGAACCTGAACGTGCACTTCTCGCGGCACCTCGCGGCGCGCTTCCCGATGATCGACGTCGCAGCGGCGTATCAGCACGTCCTCGAGGTCGTCGCCACGGATCTCGTGCGCCATTGGGTCCGCGAGACGGGCTGCGGCAACGTCGTCCTCTCCGGCGGCGTCACCGCGAACGTGAAGATGAACCAACGCATCCACGAGATGGACGAGGTCGCGCAGACGTTCGTCTATCCGAACATGGGCGACGGCGGCTGCGGGACTGGTCTCGCGCTGATGCAGTCGTGGCCGGGGGGCGTGCGTCCGTCCATTCGCGACGTGTACTGGGGCCCGGCGTACTCCGAAGCGGAGATCCGCGCCGAGCTCGACAAGAACGGTCTCGCGTACGACCGGCCGACCGACCTCGCGGGAGAGATCGCGCGCCGCATCCACGGCGGCGAAGTCATCGGTCGTTTCGACGGCCGCATGGAATACGGTCCGCGCGCGCTCGGCAATCGCTCGATCCTCTATCACGCGCGCGAACCGGAAGTGAACCAGTGGCTCAACAAGCGCCTCGGCCGCACGGAGTTCATGCCGTTCGCGCCGGTGACGCTGTGGGAAGCGCGCGAGCGTTGCTACGTGGACCTCGCCGGCGCCGAACACGCGGCCGAGTTCATGACGGTCACGTTCGACTGCACCCCGTGGATGCGTCAGAACTGCCCGGCCGCCGTGCACGTCGACGGAACGGCGAGGCCCCAGCTCGTGAAGCGCGATGTCAACCCGGGCTATTGGGACCTGCTCTCGGCTTACGAGAAGTTGAGCGGCGTCCCGTGCCTGATCAACACGAGCTTCAACATGCACGAGGAGCCGATCGTGTGCTCGCCGAGCGACGCGGTGCGCGCGTTCCTCCTCGGCAACATCGACGGCCTCGCCATCGGATCCTACTTCGCGCCCCATCCATCCAGGCGGGACGGCAGCGCGTCGGAACGGCGAGCCGTGGGTTTCACGGCGCGCTGATCTTCCGTGACGAACTCCGGCCGTCGATCCGTCAGGGCAGGATCGTCAACTGGACGAAGTCGAGGCTGAAACGACGAGGAGAGGTCGTCATCCCCTGGAACCACAGCGTCCTCCCGATGAGGGCCGGATCCGGGGGCAGTTGGTACTCGCCGCGAGCGTGTCCCGCCGAGTTCGTGGCTGACATCGGCACGATGGAGAGCTGGGTGCGATTCAGGTGCAGCACACCCATCGCCCCGAACGAGCTCGGTGATAGCGCCGGGCTCGGGGCGCGGAGCAATCGCGCCGGCGAATTGGGCGCACCCCAGAACTCGAAGTCCACCTTGCGTCCGATGCTGGGCGTCCCGACTGCGACGAAGTCCTCGTCGTTGCTCGAGTAGAGGTCGACGGTGCCACCGCCGGCGAGCAAGTTGGCGTGCACGGCCTTGGTGCCGACCACGACGCGCGCGCCGTCGGGACTCATCGCCAGGTCGTAGACCGAGCCGCCGTAGTTGTAGGTCGTGATCGGCGTGTTCTGATTGCGGCGATAGATGCGTAGTTCCGGCACGAGATTGCCTTGATCGCCCCACAGCCCAACGGCGAAGCGCCTGCCGTCGGCCGAACTCGAGACCTTCGCGACGATGTTCTGGAGGGTGCCTGTGCCCTCGACTTCTTCGACCATGGTCGTCTGCTTCGTACGGAGGTCGATCGCCTCGATCCGCACGCGCAGGTTCTGGTCGAAGTAGCCGAAGCCGAGCACGAGAGTCGACCCGTCCTCGGACACGTCGAGTTGCTGGCACACGATCGAGCCGGGCCACGAGCCCTGCCATGTGCGCAGGTAGTTACCCGCGACTTGGCGCTCCCACACATCGACGCCGTTGAAATAGCCGATCGCCAGGATCTGGCCGTCGCCCGAGATGTCCTGCGCAGCGAACGACTGCATCAGGGAGAACCCCTGGATCAGCGTGCGCGTGTCCAAATCGAAGAGGTAGCCGCCGCTCGTCGTGGCGGCGTAGAGGACGTGCCCATCCTCCGACATCGTGATCGCCTGGAGCTGGATGCCCACGAAATGCGTGAAGTAAGCGGTCGGCACCGTCGAGCCGTTGTCGAACACGGCGACGTGGAGTAGGCCCGTGGTCGGGACCAACATCGCCGCGACGATGCGGTTGCCGTCGGACGAGATCATGGCGCGCGACGCGCCGTAGGTCGTCGTCGGGAACGTCCACGTGAAGCGCGGAGTCGGCGACGACGACTCGTACGCGCTCACGACGATGTTCCGGGGACCGTTGATCGACACGGGGATCTGTCGGCAGGAGACGAAGGATCCGGTGACGTCGGCGCCCTGGACGCGCACGTTCGTGCTCGCGGATGCGACGGGATTCGCCCACACCGGCACCACGGGGGACGCGTCGAAGCCCGAGATGAGCGATGCGCGGTCCGCCGCCGTATCGAACTCCGTGAAGACCTGCGTGCCGCCGGCGCCGAGGGCGACCGCGCGACCGACCCAACCCTCGCCGTTGTCGGGGTAGGACCACAGGCCTCCCGGGCTGTTGAGTCCGATGCTCGGGGGAGCCGTCGTGAGCGGACCGCGCTCTTCGGTGATGCCGGAGCGGCGACCATCGACCACGTCGTACACGTTGCGGATCGACTGCCCAGCAGCTGCCGTGCCACTGAGGTGGGTCACCGCCTGGGCGGGGGGAGAGATCGCCGTCTGTGCGGCGAAGGCCGGAGCGAGGAGCGGAGTGAGAACGACGAGAGCGAACAAGGTCGTGCTACGCAGCGTCATGAGGCGGTTCCCAATGGCCAGAGGGGGCGAGACTCGAGTCCGGCAGGCCTGCGGGATGGCCTGGTCCGAAGGAAGATAGCTGGCCGTTCCAGACCTCGAAACCCCGCGCGTCCCGAATCGCCGCAAAAAAAAACAGAGCGGCCTCGCCGTGTGGCGAGGCCGCTCGTTCGTTTTCACCGTTCGGTGCGCGGGACCTCGAGACGAGGATCCGCGAACCGGCTCACATGCCGTCGATCAGGAAGGGGAAGGTCATGTAGAGGTCGCCGTTCGGATCCGTGAACGTGGCGAGAGACTGGTGGATGCCGTTCAGGTTCCCGTGGAGCTCGCCCTGGACCAAGCCGCCCGGCAGGACGGTCAGGCGCAGACGCTGCGACCACTGGTCGGGGTTCTGCGGGAACGCTTGCGGGTTGTACATGAGAGTCTGCATCGAGAAGTTGACTTGTCCCGTCGTGAGCAACGGAACGCGCAGGTTCGGACGATCCGTCATCGTGACCGGGAACGTGTTGCGGATGCTCCCGAGCTGGGACTGCCAGAACAGGTTGCCGAGTGTGAGCCCGGCGTTGCCGCCACCGCGGCCGACGAACTGGTAGCACTCCGCGACCATGACGTTGAAGCAGCACGCGGCCGTGCGCTGGTTGGCGTCCACCGCGGTGAAGCAGAACTGCGTGACTCCGACGTCGGCCAGGGCCGGCGTCCAGGTCAGGGTCGTGCAGACCGGGTTGCCCATGGCGGGCAACGGCTGGTTCAACACCGCGCCGGCGGGCAGAGGGCCCGACGTGAGCGTCACGGTCGACTCGGCATCGGCTGCGCAGATGCTGATCGAGAACGGCACGCCCGCGCTGGCCATGTACGTCGCGCCGCACGTCGGCTCGGTGAACACCGGCAGGGTGTTCACGGTGTACGTGTAGCAGACCTGGCAGGAAGCCTCGGCCCGAGTGATGAAGTTCGTGGTGATGTTGCCGCCGCCGGTGGCAATCGAGCTCCCCGTGGCCATGACCGGCAGGGTGATGTTGCCGAAGCCGGTGAAGAGCGCCAAGTCGCTCACGGGCGGGGGCGAGACCACGACGTCGGAATCGACCGCGACCAGTCCGATGCGCGTTTCGCCCGAGGTCCCGGCGAAGTCGAGCACGCCGTCGAAGGCCGTGAAGTTGTCGACGAAGTTCGCGATCGGGATCGTGACCACGATCACGCTGTTGTCCGGACGCGTCAGCGTGATGCTCGCCGAGAACGAGGTGTTGACCGTCGTCGGCCCGGCATCGTTGCTCTCGACGCGCGTCTCGCCTTCGATGCGGCCGTTCAGCGTGAACTGAATCGACTGCAGAGTGCCGAGGGTCGGGTTGAACTGCGGGACAGTGACCGAGTTCGTCCAGTTCGTCGACTGGATCGGGATCGAATCCGTGTAGCAGACCGTGGTCGTGCCCTGCGCCATGGCGACTCCGCCGAGGGCGAGTGCGGCGAAGGTGGAGCGAGTGATGGACATCGTGCGGATCATGGCTGGAAGGCTCTCCCGCGGTTGAAAAACCGAGCGGGCAAAGGGGCGGGGGGGGTCTCGGACCCCCGCGACTGTACCCGGGCTTCAAGGGTCCGCAAGCCCTCCTATCGAGGTCACCGCGGGAAACGTGCCGCGCTCGTCGTCGCCGCGAATTCGAGCAGACCCCGCAGACCGTCAGGGACCGCCGTGGCCGGCATCCGACGCCGCAACTCTCCGTCGAAGGCGCGTCCGCCGAGCACGGTTGCGGTCCCATGCCGGGTCGCCACCTCGAGGAGGGCCGCCCACCCCGTCACGAGGTTCTCACGGTAAGGCGCGGCGGAAACGGACAACCAGAACAGCGTCGGGCGGATCGTATCCACTGCTGTCGCGAGGCTTCCGAGTGGGTTGCCGATGCCCAACGTCTGCGTGCGCCAACCGGCATCGCGCAGGAGGACCTCGATGATCGCGGTCGGTAGCACGTAGGGATCGTGCTCGGCCGCACCTCCGATCGCGAGCGGCGCGTCGTCCGCGGGCGGCCGCAGCATGGAGCGGACCTCGCGCAGGAACCGCATGCAGATCGCGATGGCGCGGCGCTCCTCGTAGATCTCGGCCTTGCCGTGCAAGACGTCGAGCCCGAGGCCTTCCAGCGCGGGCACGACGCCGACCTCGAAGACCTCGACGAGCGGGGTTCCCGCGATCCACGGATCGAAAGCCAGACGACGGAAGCCGTCTTCGTCGCCCTCGTGCAGCGCACGGCGAAGGTCGGCGCGTCCACGTTCGACGACGGCGTGACCTCGGCCGGCAGCCGGCGGCAGACCGATCACTTCGGGTCGCGCGAGTGGCACCCCGTGACTGCGAACGAACTCGATCACGCCGTGCATCGGCACGCGTCGGTGACCGCCGACCGTGCGTGAAGCGGGGAGGATCCCGCGATCACACCAACGCTTGAGCGACGCCTCGCTGATGCCGAGCACGAGCGCGACTTGTCGGGTGGTGAGGTCTGTCTGCACGAGGAGCGATTCGCGCGCGGTCGCCCGCGTCGCACCGAGGGGTTCGAGCAGGACGAGCGCGGGGATGCAGGCTCATCGCCGAATCCGGGCGAGTTCGGCGGACGGGCCGCTCTTGGAGGGCGGCGTCGTACAGAGCCTGTGGAGAATTCACGAACTCAGCGCTGGGGAGCGGCGCAGAGGGTGTCCGGTCAGACGCTCTCAGCGTGCTCGGAAATGGTGCGCGCGTCGCACGAGACGCCGGGCTTCCGCGTGGAATCCGCCGGTCCGCAGGTAGCTGACGAGCCGGTCCAGGAAGTCGAGGGGCAAGACGATCCCGTAGAACGCGAGCAGAGCGCACTTCAGGTCGATGGAGACGCCCTCGATGAACCAGGGTCCGAGGAATAGGTCGAGCGTGGCCGCCAGGAGGAACCACAGGATCCCGAGGTCGAAGTTCGTCAGCATCGCCCGCGCTATCCCCGCGCAGCGCCCGAACTTGTAGGGCTCGCCTTCGCCCGCCAAGTCGCCATCGCGCTCGAGGTCGGTCGGGTCCGACCCTTCCAAGATCTCCCGCGTGAACCGCGAGCGCTCCGCGGGAGTGCGCATCAAGACGTAGCGCGCGGTGAGCACGAGCGCCGCGTCGTACATCGCCTTCCCGAAGATCGTCGCGAGAAACGCCGAGAGTCCGAACGCGAACGTCCACGGGAGGCCCGTCGCGCGCACCGCGTAGATGCCGAGGCAGACGAAAAACGCGGACTTCACGTACAGGTGGAACATGAAGTCGTGGAAGCCCCAGCGGAGCGCTTCCACTTGGCGATATCGCGCGACCTCGCCGTCCACGCAATCGAGGACGTAGTAGAGAAAAACGACCGCGAACCCGGCGACGGCCCATCCGCCGCCGAACGGGAGCAGCGCGCTGCCCGCGAGACCGCAGACGAGCATCCCGATCGTGCCGACGTCGGGCGAAATGCCGAGCTGGATGAACAGCCGCGTGACGTGGATCGAAACGTGATCGCCGACGAGAACGCCGGCGATGTCGTTGTAGGCGCGGACAGGTGCTTGGACCTTCTTCCGCAACTCCTGGATCGTTTCGACCATGCGGGGGGGCAGTGCAGGTCCACGCGGGCCTCAGCGCGCGCCACCGCGCGGCCGACGGAGGTCCGCCAGGACGCTCTTGATCTTCCCTTTTTCCCGCGCATCCAGGAAGCCGCACGCGCAGAGGATCCCGGGAAGCACGAGCAATATCCCGATCTTCGCGGCCGCGGGCATCCAGGGCGTCGTGCTCGCGGGCACGAACGAGCCGATCCACGCGAGAAGCGCCGCGAGAACGACGGGGACCACGATGCGGACGGGCTCGAACCCGACAGGCCACAGTCGCTCCGCAGCGACCCAAGCGCCGACGGCGAGACACGCGAACGAGATCACGGTGGCCCAGGCCGCTCCGATTCCACCGTGCGCGGGTACGAGGAGCACGTTGAGCGCCAAGTTCACGACGGCCGCGCCGCCCACCAACCAAGCGACCATGCCCGTGCGCTGCCGCAGATAGAAGGTCGTGTGGAGGACCTGGAACAAGGCCCAGAACAGGTACGCGAACGCGACGAGAGGCAGCACCGCCGCCGCGGATGCGTACTCGGGCGCAGCCATCCAGCGCACGATCTCGTCGGCGAACAACGCGAGTGCGAGCGTGATGAACGCGAAGCCGACCGACGCGTACGTCGCGACTTTGCGCAGGACGAGGCGCACTTGCTCGTCCTCCTTCAACGCGAAGACGAACGGGAACCAGATGAGACCGAACGCCTCGAGGAAGACCGCGTTGCCGATCGCGCCGAGTTTGTAGCCGACTCCGTAGACGCCGACAGCTGCATCACCGTGGAGACGTTGGACGAACCAGCGGTCGCTCTGGTGCAGCACGAACATGAAGAGGCCGGATCCCACGAGCGGCAGGGAGTAGAGGATGAGCTTCTTCGCGACCGCCGGATCGAAGCGGAGGCCGCATCGAATTGCGAGGACGGTTGTCATCCCGATCGCGACGACGATCTCTCCGCCGAGGACGGACAGCAGCGCCCCCGTCGCACCGAGTCCCGCCAGGAGCAGCGCCACCTTGAGTCCGACCTCGAGCACCGTCTTGCCCGTCGTGATCGCCACGTACGCGCCCGAGCGCTCTCTCACCTGCAACCAGCGCAGACCCACTTGACCGACCGTCTGCGCGAAGAGGATCGCGAAGACGATCATCGCAGCCTTCGTCTCGGTGCGCGTTCCGACGAGCAACTGCGATGCGAGCTCGGGGAACACGAACGCCGCGACGGCTGCGAGCCCCGTCGTGAAGGCGAGCATCCACAACGTCGTGGAGACGACCGCGCCGCGTTCGCGCTCGTCCCCCGCCTCAGCATGGAAGCGCGTCATGCCGTGCATGAGGTTCACGCCCAAGACCTGCGCCGCGATCGCGAGCGTCACCCCGCCCATCTCGACGATGCCGTACTGCGCAGCGCCGCCGATCGTCGCCGTGACGAACGGCAGGAGGAGGAATCCGATCAGCTTTTGCAGCGCGGGCCCGGCGGCGTAGACCGCGGAGTGCCGCGCGAGGCGCTTCAGTGCGGCGGAGAGCATGCGGCGCGCGGAGACTACGCCTCGAAGGCGAGGGTGGGAACGAACCGCCGGACGACCGCTACGGAACGGCAGCCATCAGGGAGTATCCTGCGCCGCAATCATGGGCGTTCCCTACGTGATCGTCGACGCGTTCGCCGAGCAGCCTTTCACCGGGAATCCGGCGGCCGTCGTGCTGCTCGATGCACCGCGCGAGCCGGAATGGATGCTCGCGGTCGCACGCGAGATGAACCTCTCCGAGACGGCGTTCGTCGTGCCGCGCGGGCCCGGCGAGTTCGACTTGCGGTGGTTCACACCGGCCGTGGAAGTCCCCTTGTGCGGTCACGCGACGCTCGCGGCGGCGCACTTCTTGTGGGTGGAGGACGTCGTCGCGAAAGACCGCGGGCTGCGTTTCCACACAGCGTCCGGACTCCTCGTTGCGCGTCGTGATGGAGCCTGGATCGAGCTGGACTTGCCGGCAATTCCGGCGGTGGAACGCACGGCGACCGAAGCTCTCGCGCTGGCGCTGGGTGCGCGCCCGATTCGAACGGGGAAGAGCGCGGAGGATTGGTTGGCCGAGTTCGTGGACGAGGCGGCCGTGCGCGCGCTACGTCCGGATTTCGCGCGCATCGCGGCGCTCGGCAGCCAAGGCGTGATCGCGACGGCGCCCTCCGCGAGCGATCGTGCGGACTTCGTTTCGCGCTACTTCGCGCCCGCCGTCGGAATCGACGAAGACCCGGTCACGGGGGCGGCTCACTGCACTTTGTCGCCCTGGTGGTCAGCGCGACTCGGGCGCACGCGGCTCGTCGGCTACCAAGCCAGTCGGCGCGGTGGATTCGTTCGCGTCGAGCATCGCGCAAACCGCGTCGCGGTCTCCGGCGTCGCCGTGACGATCGCGCTCGGCATGTTGCAGGTCTGAAATCGGCCTGGAAACGCCGGAGACTCCACGAGCGTTCGCGTCGAGGAGCGACGCAGCGCGATTCCGACGGCGAGTGCGCGCGATCTTCGGGCGGCCGCGCCGCCGCGGCATCGATTGGACTCACTGCGGATCCGCGGGATGCGCTTCGTTCGCGAGCTCGGTGGCCTCCTCGGGCCCTAGCCAGCGAACGACGATTCCGCGCACGAGGTAGAGCAGTGGAGTGAGGAGGACGGCGAGCACGAACTTGTAGACGTAGTTCGTCAACGAGATCCGCCCTGCGTCGGCTGCGCTCATGTGCGCATCGCCTGCGATCGCGGGCAGGACGTAGAACGCGAGGTAGATCACGATGAACGTGTCGAGCAGTTGGCTGACGACCGTGCTGCCCTGCGCGCGCAACCAGATCGCGCGACCCCCGGTCTTCTTGCGCAGCCACGAGAACACGCGGACGTCGACGAGCTGCGCCAGCGCGAAGGCGACCAAACTCGCGATCGTGATCGACCACGTCGTGCCGAAGGCGAGCGCGAAGGCGCGATGCGCCGTGTCGGACTCGATTCCCGGCGTGAAACTGACCGTCGGTGCAGCCGCCGCACCGAGGACGACCGGTTGCAACACGAGGTTCACCGCGATCGCGAGCCAAGTGAACGTGCGCACGATGCGCGCTCCGAAGTACTCGTTCACGATGTCCGTCAGGACGAAGGTCAACGGGAAAGCGAGGATCCCCGCAGTCGCGACGAACGTCTCGCCGTCCAACCCGACGTGACGCGGACGCAGCCCGAACAGCGTGAATTCCCACAACTTCGCGCCCAAAAAGTTGGCCGTCACGAAGAAGCCCACGAACAGCGCCAACGTGGCGAGGAGCAGAGCCTCGCGCTTGGAACGCCCTCGAAGTGAACTCACGGCGGGCAGAACCTATCCGCCGCACGACGGCGCGGACAGCACGCTCTCGACGCGCGGACCGTGCGATCCCTAGCAGCCCGTGGTGAAAGTCACTACTGCGGCCAAGCACGCTCGAGCGCTGCGGCGTCAGGCTGGAAAAGTCGTGCTCAGTGGCCGTGGAGGCCACCTCCACCGTCTGTCCGTCGCCGGCCTGTATCGCTCGAGCGTGCTCGGCCTCGCGACGTGACTTTCACCACGGACTGCTAGACTTCCCCGCTCGTTCGCCACGGAGCACGGAACCGCCATGACCATCCTCGAGCACCTCGCCGCCATGTCCCCGGAGCGCTTCCTCGAGATCTACGAGGGGCTCGAGATCCAGGGTTTCGGCCCCCTCGACAAGGAGGTCGCGATGTCGCTGCGCTTCCGTCCGCAGGCCGTGAAGAAGTTGCCGATGGCGCAACGGGCGAAGCGCGCGCGGTCGATCCTCGAAGGTGGACGGAGCACGGACCTCGCCTACGAGGTCTTCGGCGCGTACCTCATCAAGAACCGCCGCGATCTCGTGACCGGGTTCCTCGACGCGACCGGCGTCGAGCACAAGGACGGGATGATCGAGGACATCGAGAAGGGCAAGCCCGACCCGACGAAGCTCGGCGCCGCCGTGGAGGACCTCGACACGAAGTTCCCGCCCGAGGACGTGACGCTCTACCTCGCGCTCGCGGCCGAGCAGTGGCCGGAAGTTCCGGGACTCGACGAGCTGGTGAAGAAGCGCCAGGGCTGAAGAAGTCCGGTCGACGGACACGTGGAAGTCGTCGCGCCGCTTCGGACCTGTCCCGCTCTGCAAGTGAAAGGAGCCCTTGATCTCTCACGGGCTCTCAGAGCGTGTGAAGAAATCACCCGCTCTCGCGACGCGAAGCAGCGCCACAGGTATCTGAGAGCCCGTAGACTCGATTTCTTCACGGGCTCTCCGTGTGCGCCGACGACGACGTTCATCGGCAGCAGGTCGCTCGCTACGACCAGGCCGTCACGAGGACCAGTCCGTCACGAGGACCAGACCGTCACGAGGACCAGACCAGCGTCAACCCGTTCGACAGGTTGAATGTCGAGGCCGTGCAGAAGCTCGCCGCGTTGCGATACCAGATCTGGTAGTGCCGCGTCGCGCCGCCCGCGGGGATGAGCCCGCGCACGGAAACGCTCGGGTTGCCCACACCCGGGTACTGCGAAACCCCGCCCGCGCTCGTGCGGATGCCGAGGCGGATGACCGTCCCTGCTGCGCAGCGCAATCCGTCGCCGAACACGAGACCGGCGCCGCCGCTCGCCTGGCCGGTGCCCTGGAAGTAGAGCGCCGAGGAATTCGGCAACTGACTTCCCGACAGAACGAGCGTGTCGGCCGCGACGCTCGCGGTGCCGATCGCGCTCAACCGAGCTCCGATACCGAACGAGTTCCGGCAACCTTCGCCGCTGCCGACCGTGCTGCTATTTGCGCACGGACACGCGGTGCCCGTGCCGTCGCCGGCGCAGAAGCTCACGCCCGGATTGCACGGCGGAGCGGAGACGATGCGGCCGAGTCGCAGGTTGTCGATCTGCCAGCCGCCGTATTGCAGACCGCCGTCGCTCTGCAATTCGAACCGGATCGTCACGGCGGGATTGCCGTCGGCGAGGCTCGAAATGTCGATCGATTGCAACGTCCAGGAGTTGTCGAGCAAGTCCGCGCCGAACGGGTTGCGCCAGACTTCGGTCCCGTTGACCAGGATGCGCGCGATGTCGTACTGCGACTTCTCGACCGTCAACCAGCGATCGAAGATCAGGTTCACGTTCGACTGGCCGCTGCAGTCGAACGGCGGCGAGTTCAGGAAGTTGTGCACGTTCGCCTGGTAGGCACCGTTGCCCGCGCCCGTGGCCGTGATGCCGAGGTCGTTGCCCCAACACGCGGCGCCCTGCGAGGGCGAGGAGGGATCGCCGGACTCGCCTTCCGGATCGCCGCGTTGCCAGTCGTCGTTCGCGTTCGACGTGTCACCGACCGTGCCGTGCGTCCAACCGCCCGTGGTCTCGAAGCCGTCGGTCACGAACGCCGCGATCGAGCCGATGAAGAACGAACGCGCGCTGCAGAGGCCGATCTTCGTGTTGCCGCCCGAATCGAGCGCACGCACCGTGTACTCGACGGTCGCGGGCGAGCTGACATACGGAATGTCGCCGCGCCACGCGTTGCCGCCGATCGGCACCATCGGCACGTCGACGAAGGCGCCCGCACCGATGCGATAGCTGAGCGTCACGGCCGTGATCGTCGTGCCCTGCACGGCGTTCACGTTCGCCGTGACCGGGTACGAGGACTGCTCGCAGGTCGGGACCGGGACCGTGCTGACGTTCGTGAACTCGATGAAGTAGCCGGGGAAACCCTGCGTGCGGAATCCGTTCTGGATCGCGACGACGTGCGGCGTGCCGTTCGCGAGGTTCGCGTCGTCGTCGTCGAGCAGCAACCATTGCAGCTCGATCACCGAGCGGATCTGGCGCTGGTCGTAGGCGTTCATCCAGCTCATGAAGAGCGTGTCCGCCACGAGGTCACCCATCGTGTTGCCGAGCGAAGTGTTCAGGTTCGCGCGCACTTTCCAGGCCGCTCCCATCCAGGGCTCGCCATCGGCGTGCACTCCGCCGTAGCAGCCCGGGCTGCAGTCACCGCAGAACTGCCGCGTGTTCAAGCCGCTGCGAACGGCTCCACCGCTCGTGAAGAATCCCTGCCCGTTGAGATGCGTGTCGAAGACGTAGAGCGCGAAGATGTCGGCATTGCCCTCGCCCATGCCGTCCGAGCCGTTGAACGTCCCGTACAAATCGTTCAGCCAGTGGCCCTGCTCGTGCGCGACGACGGTCGAGAACGCCGTGTTGTTGCAGTTCCCACCCGCTGCGTAGAAGTTGATCGAGCCGCCGTCATAGAAGGCGTTGCAGGTCGCGCTGATGTTCGTGTGCCCGGTGAAGACGCGGTCGGCCGTCGCGTCGGAAGGCGTGATGCGACGGATGTAGTCGCGGACGGTCGACACGTGGTTGAAGACGTTCGCTTGCGCGGTGACCGTGTCCACGGCGAGTGGATTGAGCAGCACGGCGTTGCCGGGACCGGGCACCAGGGGAACGACTTGTGTGTAGGGCGTCCCCGTCGGGTCGTCGTCCACGTCAGCGAACGTTCCGACGTAGCTCAGCGTCACGTTCTGCGCCGGTGCGGCGCCGGGGATCGTGAAGACGCCGTTCTGGTCGGTGAACACGGTGCCGCCCGAATGCTGGATCCGCATGTACTTCACCGGCTGGGGCGTCTCGGGATTCGTGGCCGAATCGGCCTGCGTTCCGGGCGTCGCCATCGTCGAGACCGTGCCGGTGATGTCGAAGAAGTGGACGCTTTCCTCGCTGCGCAGAGGAGCACCGGAACGCGCGTCGATCCAGTAACGGCGACCCACGGGCTCCGTGCCTTCCGCCGCGGATTGGACGTCGACCTCGAACGCGAGGCGGCCCACGCGGCGCGTCGGCTCGTCGATCGGCAGCACGACGAGCCCCGCCTCCAAGACGGCGGTCATGAGGACCGAGTGTTCCTTCGCGAAAGCGAGCACGGCTTGGTCACGCGCTTCGGCCTGCGCGATTTCCGCCTCGAGCTCGAGACCGTCGAGATCGGTCACCGCGTGGCTCTGGATCGAGATCAGCGCACCGCGCGCGTCGAAGAGGACGTTGACGGTCGCGCCGTGTACGCGAAAGCCCTCGATCTCCTGTCGAAGCTCGACCGCCCACTTGTCGCCGCTACCGACGATGCCGAGCGGCAAGAGCTGCACGCGCCCGCTGGCGAGCGTCAGGACGTCGACGCCGTGCAACGACTGCGACGCTGCGACAGCCAAGCGCGCGCGAACCATCCACTCTTCGTCCGTGCGCGGCATGCCGGGCCACTGCGCGATGCCACCGTAGATCAACGCGGCACGACCGGTGATCGCGTCCTTGTGCGTCGTCCAATTCGGACCGAAGCGCGAACGGAAGTCGTCCAAGCCGCGCACGGGATCCGGCTGTGCCGTGGACTGTGCAGCGACAGGGAGCGTGAGGAAGCAAACGACGAGAGAGCGGAGGCTCGCGTGCATGGGACCTGGAGAGGTTTCTAGTCGAGACCAGGACGCGGATCCGCGGGAGTCGCGTCCACGTGCCGGCTCGTGCTTTGAGTGTCGGGTCGTCGAGCGTGCAGTTACTCGATCGATCGTACCGGTCGGCGCCGAGCGTGGGAGCGACGCTTGCGAATAATGCGGTCCGTCCTCGAAGCCCTACGCGAAACGCGACTAATGGGCGAACGAGGGGAACTTTCAGGCGTTGGGCCCCTGGATCAACGGGCGCGCGGCTTCGGCTGACAGCGCGGGCAAACGTGCGTTCCGCGCTGGCCGACGACGAGCCGCATGATCGTCGCGCCGCACGCGAGACAGGGTTTCCCGTCGCGGCCGTAAACGCGGAACTGGTCCTGATACGAGCCCGGATTGCCCTCGGGCGTCCGATAGAACGTGTCGAAGCTCGAGCCCTCGCGCTCGATCGCATCGGCGAGCACCGCGCGGATCTCGCGGTGGAGGACAGCGGCCTGAGCGGGCTTCACGCGCTCCGACTTCGACAGCGGGTGCAGACCGGCGCGATGCAGGGACTCGTCGACGTAGATGTTGCCGAGCCCAGCGACGAAGGTCTGATCGAGGAGCAGCGGCTTCAGTACCCGTCGCCTTTCGCGCAACGCTTCGCCGAGCCACGCCGCCGTGAATTCGTCGCCGAGTGGCTCGGGCCCGAGGTCCGCGAGTTCCGCGGCCGCGTCGGCGTGCCACACGAGCCGCCCGAACTTGCGGACGTCGACGAAATGCATGACGTGGTGGTCGTTTAGAGCGAGAGCGACCTTCCCGTAGTCGGGCGTTGCCTGGCTCGCCGGCTCGACGATCACGCGCCCGGTCATGCGCAGGTGACCAACGAGTGACCCAGCGGGCGACCCGTCGCGCTCGAGTTGGATCACGAAGTACTTCGCCCGCCGCCACACGCTCACGATGCGCGCGCCGGTGACACGCGCTTCGAACGACCGCTCCCCCACCGTGCGACGCCACGCGACGCTCGCGCCCGTGATCGTGCGACCGACGAGGCTCGGGCGGATCAAGCGGACGGTGGTCTCGACCTCGGGAAGTTCCGGCACGTTCGGGCTGTTGTGTTGATCTACGGGCGCCGAGAGGACTTCACTCGGAGTCGTTCACGACGAGGCGGGCTCCGCCCAAGGACAAGTGGAAGTCGGTGGACCAGCAGCGTGTGATCTTGCGCACCCGCATCATGTGCAGCCCGATCGCATCCACGAGAGTCAGGTCCTGATCCGAGTACTTCCGCAGGACCTTCGCGCCCCCGGACTGCTCGGTCTCGCCGACCGAGACGATTTGGAGCGGCTTCAGATCCTCGATGAAGGCGAGGAACTGGAGAGCCTTGTTCCGGTCGTACCGACGCAGGAACCAGGCGTGACCCTCCGCCACGACGAGCGCTGTCGTCACGATGCCCGGCGGATCCGAGAAGAGCCGCCGAAATAGAGCGTGGTGCGAATCGGATCGGTCGAGGAACGCGATGAACGCCGACGTGTCCGCGTAGACGTCAGCTCTTTTGACCATAGACGATCTCGTCGATGCGCTGGCTCGACTTCGGATCCTCGGTGTGAACCATGCCCGCGTACCGCATCCAGGGCTTCGTCGCGTCTCCAGGCAGCATGGTGCGCAAGGATCGCCGCAGCAGCTCGGCCAGGGACAAGCCCTGGCGGCGTGCCTCGCGCTTCGCGGCCGCGTACTCGGCCTCGCTCAAGCTGATCTGGGTGCGGATCATGATAACAGCCTAGCCCGTTTTGTTATCATCGACAAGGCGCCCCCTTGGACTGGATCCGGCAGTGCGTCAGAATCCGACCTCGATGCCCGAGCCGGCGTGGATCGAGTGCATCGAGACGCGCATCTCGGACGGCTTCGCTTCCCACGGATCCGCGCGGAAAACCTGCGGGTTGCGCGGCACGAGCGGGAACCACGTGCTCTGCACCTGCACCTGGATGCGGTGGCCTTTCTTGAACGTGTGCAGCACGTCCCACAGCTCGAGCGGCACCGTGTCGATGACGCCGGGCTCGAACGGGATCGCGTTCTCGAAGCCGCGACGGAAGCGTCCGGGCATCACGTCGCTGCGCACGAGCATGTGGTAGCCGCCGTTGCGCTGACCCGCGGCGAGCGGCGGTTCCTTCGGATCTTCGGCGTCGTCGGGGAACACGTCGACGAGCTTCACGATCCAGTCGGCGTCCGTTCCGTCGGTCGAGACGCGCAGTGCGACCCGCAGCGGACCGCGGAGCAGCGTGTCCTCGGCCAGCGGTTCCGTCTGGAACGTCACGACGTCCGGGCGGCGCTCGGCGAAGCGCTGGTCCTCCACCATGTAGTCCTTGTTCATGCCGAGCGAGATCGACTGCGTGTGCGGCACGGGCTTCGACGGATCGCTCGTGAACCGCGCGAGGACCTCGTCGCCCGCGGAAGCATCGGCCAGAAAGCTGGGTGGGCCGACAGGACCCGGGGAGCTGTTGATCAAGATGCCCTCGACCGAGAGACGCCCGTTCGCCCCGAGCAGCAACCTCGCGCCGTGTCGACTCGACCAGTTGTCGAACCGTCGCCACTCGTTCGCTCCCGTGTCGAACACGAACGCCTCGGGCAACTTCGGATCGGGCGCGCCCAGCAAGTGGTGGTCGAAGAACGGCTTCTCGATCTGCTCGCGATAGAAAACGCCTGTTTTCGAGCCGAACCGCGCCTGTCCGAGCTGATCCCCGTCCGTGCGCGACCAACCGCCGTGCACCCACGGGCCCATCACGAGCGTGTTCTGGATGCCCGGATTCCGCTTCTCGATCGCGCGGTAGATCGCGAGCGGACCGTAGAGGTTCTCGGCGTCGAACAGCCCACCGACCGTCATGACCGCCGGCGCGACGCGGTCCAGATGAGGGAGCAGGTTGCGCGCCTTCCAGAAGTCGTCGTACGTCGGGTGCGCCATCAGGTCGTCCCAGAAGCGCACGTTGCCCTTCAAGTAACGGCGCCCGAGTTCGGCGACGCTGTCGCGCCCGAAGAACTCGTAGCCGTCGGGCGTCCCGGCGTCGAAGCGACCGCCGTGCTCCGTCGTCGGTGCGGGACGCGGCACGCCGAACCCCGCCAGGAACAGGAACGCGTGCGGCAGGAACAAGGCACCGTTGTGGTGGAAGTCGTCCCACCACCAGTCCGCGATCGGCGCTTGCGGCGACACCGCCCTCAACGACGGATGCGCGTCGATCATTCCCGCCGCGGCATAGAAGCCCGGATAGCTGATCCCCCACATGCCGACGGCGCCGTTGCACTGCGCGACGTTCTTGACGAGCCAATCGATCGTGTCGAACGCATCGGTGGATTCGTCGATCTCCCGAGCCGAGCGCTTGTCGGGATCGTGCGGTCGCACGTCCACGAACTCGCCGCCCGACATGTACGCACCGCGCACGTCCTGGATGGCGAAGCCGTAGCCGGCATCGGTGAACAAGTCGCTCGGTCCGGGCATGTCCGGGAACGCATCCGCTCCGTAAGGTCGGCACGAATAGGGCGTGCGACGCAAGAGGATCGGAAACGGGCGCGTGACGTTCCTCGGCGTGTAGATCGCCGTGAAGAGCTCGACGCCGTCGCGCATCGGGATGCGGACTTCGCGCTTCGCGTAGAGCTCACGGATGCGTTCGGCGCGAGCCGGTGCGGCGGCCGAACTCGAAGCGACCGGCGTCGATCGCTGTGCCGTTCCGCCGCTCGGAAGGACGACCGAGGTCTGGCAACCGAAGCAGATCGACAGGAGAGCCAGGACCAGTGTTCGCATGGGATCCTTGGATCCTAGCGAGTCCGCTCACACCGCGTGGTTCACACCGAGCAAGTCGTAGAGCCGGTTCTTGATGCGACCGTACTCGGCGCTGCCGACGTCGCGTGGGTGCTCCATCGGCACGGTCACGATCTCGGCGATGCGGCCGGGACGCGCCGTCATCACGACGATGCGGTCAGCGAGCTGGATCGACTCGTCGACGTCGTGCGTGACGAAGAGGATCGTCATCCGCTCGCTGCGCCACAGCCGAAGCAGTTCGGCGCGCATCTGGAGTCGCGTGAGCGAGTCGAGCGCACCGAGCGGCTCGTCCATCAACACGATGTCCGGGGACACTGCGAGCGCGCGCGCCAGCGCCACGCGCTGGCGCATTCCGCCCGACAATTCGTGGGGAAAACTCGTCTCGAAGCCGTTCAGCCCGACGAGCTCGACGTAGTGCCGTGTGATGCGCTCCTGCTCGGCCTTCGGTCGATCGTGGAGTCCGAGCGCGACGTTGTCCCACGCGGTCGCCCACGGGAAGATGCCGTACTCCTGGAACACGAAGACACGCTTCTTGTCGGGGCCGGATACGCGTGCACCGTCCACTTCGACCGTGCCGCTCGTCGGGACCTCGAAGCCGCCGACGATGTTCAGGAACGTGGACTTGCCGCAACCGGATGGGCCCAGCAAGCACACGAACTCGCCCGTTCGGACATCGAGATCGACGTCGGACAGCACTTGCAGTTCGTCGTGCTTGCGGTGGAAGACCTTGTTCAGCCCGCGGACGGAGATCTTCGTCGATGCCGCGACTTCTCGGCCGAGTTGGTTCGGTTTCATGCCGACCTCCCGCCGCGCGCACGCCCGAGATCCAGCCGGCCCTGCGCGCTCGTCTCGTCGACTTCGCTGCGGTGCTTCGGGAATCCCCAACGCACTTCGTCGAGCAGCTCGAGGCGGCGCATCAGAGCATCGAGCCCGATCCCGATGATGCCGATCGAGATCATCGCGCCGACGACGCGGTCGTAGTAGTTGCCGTTGCGCGCGTCCATCACGAGGTAACCGAGGCCGGAATCCACGGCGATCATCTCGGCCGCGACGATGACCATCCACGCGATCCCGAGCGCGAGGCGACAGCTCGTGATGATCTGCGGCAGGCACGCGGGGAACACGACGCGACGAAAAAGCTCGATCCCGGATAGCCCGAAGTTCTGCGCCGAGTGCACGTAGAGCACGGGCATCGATCGCACGGCCGTCATGGCGCCGGTGACGATCGGGAAGAAAGAAGCCAGCGCGATGAGGAAGATCGCGGCCGAGTCCTTCACTCCGAACCACAGGATCGCGATCGGGATCCACGCGATCGGCGAGATCGGTCGCAGCGCCTGCACGAGCGGGTTCAGGGCCTGGAAACCGCGCAAATTCCAACCGGCCCACAATCCGAGTGGAATGCCGATCCCGGCGGCGATGCCGAAGCCGACGGCGACGCGGTACACGCTCGCGATCGTGTACCGCAGCAGCGTGCCGTCCCGGATCGGTTGCTGCATGCCCGTGACCGTGCTCCACGGCGTCGGGAAAACCTCGACGAGCCGCACGAGCACGCCGTCCTTCATCAGTGGGTACTTCGCCGCGTCGGCGGCGATCTGCCAACCGCACACGAAGATCACCGCGGTCGCGAAGGGCAGCAGGAACTTCGGCGCCGGATCGCGCAGCCGGCAGGCGACGAAGATCAGCGCCACGGCTGAGAGCGCAACGAGGTACGGGACGAGGTTCAAGGCGGTGTGGAGTGCGAGCGCCCGACGCGCGGACGTGGCCCTACTGCGCAGCGACCTTGTCGACGTCCGGAAGTCGGTCGAGCTTCAACTCGACCGTCTCGAGGTCCGGCGCGAAGCTCGTGTCGACATAATCCTCGAACGCGATGCGCTTGGGCAGGATGCCCAGCTCGACCGCGAAATCCATGATCTCGTCGAAGTCCTTCTTGGGCGGCATGAGTTCCGTGTACGACACGCGCGTCGCGTCCTTCGTCAGCACGTACTCGAGCAGCTCCGGCGGCTGGTTGTAGAACAGCTTGCCCGTGACGATCGCCGCGTCACGCCGATGTTGCGCGGTCGTCAGGCGGTCCTCGTCCAGCCACTCGCCGGACGCCGCGATGCCGCGCACGAGTTCTTCGACGAGCGGGCGACGCTCGTCGATCAGTTCCTGCCGCACGACGAGGACGCACGAGATGAAGTTCGGCCACGCGTCGCGCATCTGCAGCAGCACGCGGCCGTAGCCCTCGAGTTCCGCCTTGGCTGCGTGAGGTTCGCCGACGATGTAGGCGTCGATCGCGCCCGAGGCGAGCGACGACGGGTGCTCAGGCGGAGGGATTTCCTTGATGATCAGCGAGTCGGCTGGCATGCCGAGTTGCTTCATCATCCGGTGCAGGAAGATGTTCTGGTTCGAGAAGCGCCCGGGGATCGCGACGATCTTGCCTGCGAGATCCTCGAACTTGTGGACCGGCCCGTCCTTCGCGACGACGAGCGCGGTCCCGTCGCGGTGCCCGAGGTAGACGACCTTCACCGGCACGCCGTCCATGACGAGCTTCGGCGCGAGCGGCGCGTTCATGAACGTCGCGTCGATCTTGCGCGCGATCAGCGCCTCCTTCATCGACGGGAAGTCGGTGAACTTCTGCGCCTGGAACTGCGTGCCGCTCGTGCTGTGTTGGCTCACCCAGCTGGTGACCGGGCAAGTCAGGTGGCAGGTCACCGGCAGGAAGCCGACGACGAAGGTCTCACGGACCTCGCCGCTCGCTGGAACTCCCGTCGAAGGCGACGACTCCATGTAGCGGGGCGTGTCGTTCAGATACCGGTTCAGGAAGAACAGGCCGACGAGTGCTGCGGCCGCGCCGAGGATCAGCTTCGATTTCATGACGTTGCGGTCCGCACTGTTGCGGCAGACACCTTCGAGAACGTACGCTCTTCGCCCCGCATCGTCAGCCGCGGCGTAGTACGTAATCCCTAAGATCCCAGGGCCTTGGGCGCTTGGTCACGACCTGCCGCCGGGCGAGCTGATTCGTTGCCGGCTCCTGAATCGCGCTGGCTCCAAACGGCTAACACGACGCGACTCCATGGACTCTCTTCTACTCCTGGCTCCGTCCGCGCTCGAACTCGGGCAGGCGGCCACCGCTGCTGCGGACCCGGCGAATTCGAAGATCTGGGCCTACGCTGGGTTCCTCGCGCTCATCGTCGCGTTCCTGGCGCTCGACCTGGGCGTGTTCCATCGCGAGGCGCACGAGGTCCGCATGAAAGAGGCCGTCACCTGGTCGGTGATCTGGGTCACGTGCGGCCTCGCGTTCAGCGCCTTCGTCTACTTCGCCTACGAGAACCACTGGCTCGGCCTGGGCCTCGACACGGCCATGTACAACACGCGGGCGGCCGTCGAAGCCGGCGGCGCGCTGATCGTGTCCGGAGAGGTGCTCGGAGCGGACGCCGCCAAGCAGTACCTCGTCGGCTATGTCGTCGAGAAGTCGTTGGCGATGGACAACGTCTTCGTCATCGCGCTCATCTTCTCGTTCTTCGCCGTGCCGGCGAAGTACCAGCACCGCGTGCTCTTCTGGGGCATCGTCGGCGCTCTCTTCATGCGCGGCGGGATGATCTTCCTCGGCGCAGGCCTGATCCTCGAGTACCAGTGGATCCTGATCGTCTTCGGCGGCTTCCTGATCCTGACGGCGCTGAAGATGGCGCTGATCCGCGGCAACGACGATCCATCGCAGAACATCGCGGTCAAGCTGGCCAAGAGGGTCTTCCGCACCGTCGAGTTCTACGACGGCCAGCGCTTCTTCACGAAGCGAACCCTGAAGCCGACCTATGCGCGCGATCCGGCGACGGGCAAGGAGGTCATGGAACCCCCGCCCGCGGGGACGCTCTCCGCGCGCTGGTCGATCACGCCGCTCTTCCTGGCGCTGCTTCTCGTCGAGGTGACCGACCTCGTCTTCGCCGTGGACAGCATCCCGGCGATCTTCGCGATCACGCCCGACCCGTTCATCGTGTTCACGAGCAACATCTTCGCGATCCTGGGTCTGCGGGCACTGTACTTCTGCCTGGCGGCGCTGATCCTGAAGTTCCGCTTCCTGAAGCCGGCGCTGATCCTGATCCTCGCTTTCGTCGGCGTGAAGCTCCTCCTGATGAGCGCGCCGCCCTACCTCGCCGTCATCGGTCTCGAGAAGGGGCCGCCGATCAAGATCGATACGGGTGTTTCGATGGTCGTGGTGCTCGGGACGCTGGCGCTCGCGACGGTGCTCTCGATCACGCTGCCCGGCCGCCCGCCGTCCGCCAAGACCTGACCGGACCCGAGGCCCGACCGTCCGCCGAGGCTTGACCGGGCCCGAGGCTTGGTCGGGACCCGAGGCTTGGTCGGGGCCCGAGGCTTGGTCGGGACCCGAGGCTTGGTCGGGGCCCGAGGATTCGTCGGGGCCCGAGGATTGGTCAGGGCCCGAGGCTTGGTCGGGGCCGAGGCTTGGTCAGGGCCCGAGGATTGGTCAGGGCCCGAGGCTTGGTCAGGGCCCGAGGCTTGGTCGGGGGCCGAGGCTTGGTCGGGGCCCGAGGCTTAGTCAGGGGCCGAGGCTTGACCGGCCCGAGGTTTGACCGGGCCCAGGCCCGGAACGGCGACCGGCCGGTACCCGGGTCCGAGCGCGGATCGCGGAATTCACGTCGGGTTCGCGGGCCGGTCCGCGATCTGGCGGGCAGTGCCGGCGGAACCCGTTCCGCCGCCTCTCGCTCCCTCAACTCAGGATCCACCGCCATGGTCACTCCCGTCCGAGTCGTGCTCACCACGACCCTGCTCATCGCAACGACCGCTTCGGCCATAGCCTCCGGGGAGGGTCGCCCGATGGCCCCGCTGGTCGCGACCGCGGACATCAAGACGGCTCCCGAGCCGTCGCGACCGCCGGACGTCGTCCCCGAGCGCGGCGCGCGACCGACGGACTCGGAGCCGAGAGCGGACGCGCAGCGCGCGCACTCCATCGACCCGCGCGCTCCGATCTCGGGCCTCTCGGGGATAGACCGCTCGCGCACGCACTACGACGAGCCCGGCGACGGTTCGCTGTGGGTGCGCGGTGCGAACTACAAGATGAGCTTCGATGCGGCCGGCGCTACGTACTTCCCGCTCTTCGGCAGCCGACAGGTCGAGCATCATCCGCACGCGTTCTCGCCCGACAGCGTGACGATCGGTGGTACGCCGATCGATTTCGAGCGCGCGCCCGCGCGCGCTCGTGTCGCCGATCGCGTCGAGCTCGACCGCGGTAGCTTCGTCGAGGCCTACGACTTCACGCCGGGCGCAATCGAGCAGACGTTCGTCTTCGCATCGCTGCCTGCTGCCGGCGAATTGGTCGTGCACATCCCGCTCGCGACCCCGCTCGAACGGAGTGAATGCGCCGATGGCTTCGAATTCCGCGGCGAATTGGGCCGTGTCAGCTACGGACGTGCCACCGCGATCGACGCGACTGGACGGAGCATGGCGGCCCCGACCAGCATCGACGCGGGCGGCATCACGATCCGCGTGGACGCCGATTTCATTTCGCGAGCGACCTTCCCGCTCGTCGTCGACCCCATCGTGAACACGTTCGCGGTCGACACGACGTCCTTCGACGACTACTTGGCGGACGTGTCCTACGACGCCACGTACGACCGCTGGCTGGTGGTCTACGAGGAGACCGTCACCTCGAACGACCACGACATCTACCACGTCGTCCTGAACGGGAACGGCGGTTATCTGTGGGGCGGGTACCTGAACAGCAATAACGCGTCGTGGAGCGACCCGCGCTGCGCCAACGCGAATTCGGCGGACCAGTTCCTCGTGGCCGCGCGAGTCGCCATCGGCGACGTCGACGCGAACATCCGCGGCCGGACGGTCAACGCCGCTTTCGCCGCGCCCGGCGGGGAGTTCGCGATCAGCAGCATCGAGGACGGTAGGCACGAGGGTCCGAGCGTCGGTGGTGACCCCTTCCCGTTCGGACCCGCGCTCTACTGCGTCAGCTTCACACGCATCTATGGACCGGGCGACAACGACATCATCGTGCGCATGGTCGGCACCGACACCAGCGTCTCCGCGCCGATCTATCTCGCGAACTCGGGAAACACGCTCGAGGAATCCGCGAACGTTTCGCGCTCGAACGGCGGCGACACATGGGTGGTCACTTGGTCGCGCTACACCGGCTATAAGACGAGCGACATCTGGTGTGGCCGCATTCGCTACGACGGCGTGGTGCAGAACGGTCCGACGCAGATCACTGCGGGCGGCTACAGCAACTTCCCGTGCGTGTCCAGTCCGCTCCAGAACACGCAACGGACGCTGATCGTCCATCAATTCGACTACGGTCCGGACGACGACATCCACGCGATCCTCTTGGACGGCACCACGGTGATCCAATCGGTCAACCTCACTCTCGTCGAGGGCGTTCAGGTCTTCCGTGATCAACGCTTCCCCTACGTCGACAGCGACGGTCAGCACTTCCTCGTGGCCTACGCCGAGCAGGCTTCGGCCGGCTCGTCCAACTACGACCTGTACGCGAGCGACCTCTTCGTCACGGGCAACACGTTGGGCTTGAAGCAGTCGCACGAGAACCTGGCCTCGACGGTCTCCCTGGAAGACCGCGTGCGTCTCGCATCCACGCAAGGGAGCGGCGGCGCGAACCGTCGCTTCATGGCGGTGTGGGAGAGGCGCAACAGCGCGACGGACCACGACGTACTGGGTGCGCTGTTCGACACGTACGAAGGCGGTCTGCACACGCCGGTGTGCTTCGGCGACGGCACGAGCGGGACGTGCCCGTGCTCCAACAACGGTTTGGTCGGCCGCGGTTGCGCGAGTTCGGTCAACGCCGCCGGCGCGCAACTCTTCGCGGGAGGCAACTTCTCGACCGTGAACGACACGACGGCGCTCGATGTGACCGGTGTGCCCAGCACGGCGACGTGTCTCTTCTTCCAGGGCGCGAACATCGTCAACGCCGTTCCCTTCGGCGACGGTTTGAGTTGCCTCAGCGGCGAGGGCGTGCGCATCGGCACGAAAACGGCCGTGGGCGGCCACGCGACGTATCCAGGCCCGGGCGACAGCTCGATCCGCGCGCGTGGCTTCATCCTCGTCGCCGGCGGCCGACGTGGTTACCAAGTTTGGTATCGCGACAGCGCACCCTTCTGCACGAGCGCGCGATTCAACGCGACGAACGGCATCCAGATCGACTGGGCGCGCTGAACGAGTCGCCTGTGTGAGCGAGGTCGGGGCGGATCGCACCACGCGATGCGCCCCGACTGCGTTCCGCGGCGCGCGATGATCCGCGGGTTCGGTTCCATCCTCGAGGCGCTCGCCGCTGCGCGCGGAATCGCTCGACGGATCGGATCACCTTGGGCACCCCGCGACGCGAGCGCAGCCGCGCGCGATATCACACGGCGGATCGGATTTCGGGCCTACGCACGGCCCGGAATCGTGCGCGCGCAGCTGGGACGGCGGTTGCCTCGGAACTCGAGCAGGATCCCCAAGCTCCTGCTCCCCTCTCCCGCAAGGACGTTCGATGCCCGCCCCGACGAATGCACCCCGCTCCACGAACCTCCTGCATGGATGGCCGATCCTGGCCGCGCTGGGAGTGCCGCTCGCTCTCTCCGAGACGCTCCGCGCCGCGCCCGCTCGCGCTTGGTCCACGGGTCAGATCTTCCAGGGCTTCGATGGTCGGCCCGGCGAAGACGCGAGCGCCTTCCGACGCGACGAACGCGCGATCTGGGGACGCAACAGCGCACTCACGGCGACCTCGCACTTCCTCGGCGACGGCGGCCCCGGCGGCGACTTCGATCGGACGATCCGCTCGGGCGAGACGTTCACGCTCGACACGACGTTCTTCTCGATCACGAACGAGCAACAGACGGCGACGCAATCCGTGATCGACGGCTTCGTCAACGTGCGCAACCCCGTCGTGCAACCGGACGGAATCCTCGTGATCCGCGGCCCGAATCCGTGTCGCATCGCGGTGAGCGGCGACCTCCGTGTCGAAGGTGAGATCATCGCCGACGGTGAGGACCACCGCGGAGTGTTCACGTTCCACACGGGCTTGCCGTCCCTCGGCACAGTCGGCGGACCGGGCGGCGGACGCGGCGGCAGTTCGGGCCTCCTTTCGACGCAGTCGACACCCGCCGGCGAAGCTGGTTACGGCGCGTGGAACACGCCGTTCGGCGGCGGCGGCGGCGAGAACACGAGCGGCGTCAACCGCGTCGGTTCGGCGGGTGGTGGCGGCTCCGGCGGCCACCGGATCGTGCAGGTCGGTGGGGAGATCGACCTCCGGGACTGCGCTTCCGCGAGCCCGCTCGGTCACGTCGGCGCGTCCAAACGAACGGCAACGGTCAGAACTCGCGCGTCACGCCGGTCGCTCCGATCGCCGTCGAAGCCTTGCGGCCCGCGCCGCTGCTGCCACGCGTGGACGTCGACGGACGAACCTTGCTCATGGACCAGACGAGTCTTCCGCAGCCCTTGTGGTGGAACGAGCCGGCGACGCTCGTGGGGGCCGCGCTCGAGATGGGTCCGTCGAACGCTCTCCAGCGGTTCGACATCGAGTCCGCGAGCACCGTCGGCGGAATCGTGCGCTTGACGGTCGCCGGTCCGTGCACGCCGCTCGCCGGGTTCGCCGACGGCACGGCGGTCAGCGTGCGACCGCGCTACTTCCGCGTCGCCACGAACGGGATCCGTGACTCGCTGCCGAACTCGGCTTCGATCCGGATCACGTTCCAAGGCGCGCCGGACGACGGATCGCGTGCTCCGGACACAGCATTCGCCAGCGCGCGGACGGCGAACGTCAACGCTCTCGAGAGCGTGCCGGGCCTCGCGTTCGTGCGTTTCCAGGTCGACTTCGACCTCGTGGCGAATGGGTCCGAGCTGACCACGGGTTCTCCGCGTCCGAGCCTCGAGTTCCTGCGCATCCCCTACTTCCGCTGAGACCGATTCTGCGTCGCTTGCGCGCGGGGAACCGCGGTCCGCCAGGCGATGCGGAGAGCGAGCTTGCCAGAGCGGGGCGCGTCGCCATGATGGCGCGCCACGCTCATGCAATACGGATTCCTGATCGACCATCGACGCTGCATCGGCTGCCACGCCTGCACCGTCGCGTGCAAGGCCGAGAACGATGTCCCGGTCGGCAGCTTCCGCACCTGGGTCAAGTATCAGGAAAAGGGCCGTTTTCCCGCGGTGAAGCGCCACTTCGCGGTGCTGCGCTGCAACCACTGCACGAAAGCGCCGTGCGTCACGATCTGTCCGGTCAACGCGCTCTCGAAGCGGCCCGACGGCATCGTCGATCTCGATCGGGACGCGTGCATCGGTTGTCGCGCGTGCATGCAGGGTTGTCCCTACGACGCGATCTACTTGAACGAGGATTCGGGTGCTGCCGAGAAGTGCCACTTCTGCGCGCATCGCGTCGAAAAGAAGCTCGAACCCGCGTGCGTCGTCGTGTGCCCCGAGACCGCGATCATCGCCGGCGACCTGGACGATCCGACTTCGCGCATCTCACAGATGGTCGGCTCGTTGCCGACCGAACAACGCCGTCTCGAGCAGGGCACGGGGCCGAACGTCTACTACGTCGACGTCGAACCGACGCTCTTGAAGCCGGGACTCGCCGAGCGTCCCGAGACGTACATCTGGAGCGATCGACCGCCGCACAAGACCGACGCGTGGCCGGAAGAGATCGCGACGCAGGCGGACACGCGCACCGTGCTCGATGCGGGACACAAGGTCGAGTGGGGTTGGCACGTCGCGGCGTATCTCGTCACGAAGGGCATCGCGGCAGGCGCCGCCGTGCTCGCGCCGTTCGCGGTGGCACTCGGACTCGACGGCTTCGCGAGCGCGTACTTGCCCGAGGTGCTCGCACTCGCGTTCACGGTCGTCACGACGATCTTGCTCGTGCACGACCTCGCGCGACCGATGCTCTTCTTCCGGCTGCTCACGCGACCGAACACGAAGAGTTGGCTGGTCAAGGGCGGTTGGGTGCTGTCGGCGTTCGGCGCGACGACGTTCGCGATCTTGGTCGCGCGCTACTTCGACTACGACGCCCTCGCGGACGGATTGCGCTGGCCCAACGCGATCCTCGGGCTCGCGACGGCGGGCTACACGGCGTTCCTGTTCCAGCAGTGCGAAGGTCGCGACCTATGGCAGGGTTCGCTCGTGCTCCCCCATCTGCTCGTGCAGGCCGTGCTGTGCGGATCGGTCGCGCTGGCGCCGTTCGCGAGCGGGGCAGACCTCCTCGTGATCGCGGTCGGCGCGGCACTCCTCCACGCAGCGTTCGCTGCTGCGGAGCGCCTGAAGCGCCATCCGACCGACAACGCGCGCCAGGCCGCCGCGTTCCTCGGCACGATCGCGATCCACGGGATCCCGCGCGCGTTCCAGACATCGCTCCTCGTCGGCGCGATCCTGCCCAGCGCGCTCGTCATCGCCTGGTTCGGAACGGGCGGTGCGATTCCGGCGCTGGTCGGTGGTCCGGGCCCCGTGATGTCGCTCATCGCGCTGCTCGTCTTCACCGGCCTCTACCTATACGAGGCGGCCTTCGTGCGCGCCGGACAGCTTCCGCCGCTCTCCTGAACGAGCCGCTCGTGCCACCGTTGACGTTGGTGTCAGTTGAATCCATCCACCCGCAACGAGGCTGGTTGATGGATTCAACTGACACCATTCGCACGTAGGCTACGCGGGCCATGTTGAGCCTCGTCGCGGCCTTCTTTTCTCCCGCCCTCCAGGAACCGCGACTCGAGCTGCGTTCGGGCGATGTCATCGCGATCGTCGGCAACTCGCTGGCCGAGCGCATGGTGCACGACGGATCGTTCGAGGCGCGCGTGCAGATCGAGTACGGCGATCTCCGCATCTCGATGCGCAACCTCGGCTTCGCGGGCGATGAGGTGGCGACGCGTCAGCGCACGTCGGGTTTCGGTGAACCCGACGAACACCTCACGCGCATCGGGGCGACCGTCGTCATCGCGATGTTCGGCTACGGCGAATCGTTCCGCGGATCGGCGGGCGTCGAGGCGTTCCGGGGCGAGCTCTCGAGCTGGGTCGACCACACACTTGCGCAGAAGTACGACGGGCGCGGGGCGCCGCGTGTCGCGCTAGTGACGTCGATTCCTTGCGAGGATCTGGGCGATACGCTGCTGCCGAGCGCTGCAGCCGAGAACGCGCGCATCGCCCTCTACAACGCGGTGATCGCCGAGGTCGCGAGCGCGAAGTCGGTCGCATTGGCCGACGTGTTCCCGGGGATGCAGGCGAGCTACGACGCGAGCGCCGAGCCGCTCACGATCGACGGGATCCACTTGAACGACGCCGGCAATGATGCGTTCGGCATCGCGTTGGTGCGGACGCTGTTCCCCGACCTGCGCAAGGCGGAATCGACGGCGCTCTTCACGGCGCGCGCGCTCGTCGCCAAGAAGGACGGGCGGTGGTTTCGTCGACATCACGTCGCCGATGGCTACAACGTCTACGGCGAGCGTTCGCTGCTCGCGTACAACGACCAGACGAACCGCGTGGTCATGCAGCGCGAGCTCGAGTGGCTCGACGCGACGTGCGCGAACCTGGATCGCGAGATCTGGGAGGACGTGAGCGGACTCGATCCCGGATCGATCGCGCGCGTCGCGGTTCCGCCGCTCATCCCGGTGCCGACGAACCGACCCGGCGACGGTCCGAACGGCGAGCACCGCTTCCTCTCGGGCTCGGAAGCGATCGGACGCATGACGCCGGGCGCAGGCTTCGAGGTCACGCTTTTCGCCGACGAATCGCGCTTTCCAGACCTGGCGAAGCCCGTTCAGATGTCGTTCGACGCGCGCGGACGTCTGTGGGTCGCCGTGTGGCCGTCCTACCCGAACGCGAAGCCCGACGAGCCCTCGCGCGACAAGTTGCTCGTGCTCGAGGACGTCGACGGCGACGGTCGCGCGGACACGTGCACGCCGTTCGTCTCCGACCTGCACAACCCGACCGGGTTCGAGTTCTGGAACGGCGGTGTGTTCGTCGCGACGGCGCCGCACCTCTTGTTCCTGCGCGACACGAACGGCGACGGCATCGCTGACCAGCGCGAGCGTGTGCTCGAGGGACTGGGTTCGGCCGACACGCACCACGCGTCGAACAGCTTCGTGCTCGGGCCCGACGGTGCGCTGTACTTCCAGGAAGGGATCTTCCACCGCACGCAAGTGGAAACCGTGCACGGCGTCGTGCGGCAGAAAGACGGTTGCGTGTGGCGCTACGAACCGCGCACACGGCGGCTCGAGAGGTACGCGCCGTACGGATTCCTCAATCCGCACGGACACGTGTTCGATCGCTGGGGACAAGACTTCGTCACGGACGGCACGGGCAACGAGAACTTCTACGCGCTGCCGATCACGGGCGCGCTCGCGACGCCACTGCAGCACCCGAGGATTGCGACCTTCTTCGAGCAGCGCAGCCGCCCAGCGGGTGGGACTGAGATCCTTTCGAGCCTACATTTCCCGCTCGGAATGCAAGGCGACTACCTGATCGCGAACGTGATCGGGTTCCAAGGCATCTTCCGCTACGCGCTGCGCGACGACGGTTCGGGCTTCGCCGCGGACGAGCGCGAGCCCATCGTCCACAGCGCGGACCCGAACTTCCGTCCGGTGGACCTCGAGGTCGGCCCCGACGGCGCGCTGTACTTCCTCGATTGGCAAAACCCGCTGATCGGGCACATGCAGCACCACCTGCGCGATCCGAGTCGCGATCACGTGCACGGTCGCGTGTACAGGGTGACGGCGAAGGGGCGGCCGCTGTCGAAGCCCGCGGCGATCGCGGGTCGCCCGGTTCCGGAACTGCTCGACCTGCTGAAGTCGCCCGAGGACCGCGTGCGCTATCGAACGCGCATCGAATTGTCGTCGCGACCGACGAAGGACGTCGTCGCGGCCGCTCGCGCGTTCGAGGCCAAGCTCGATCCGGCGAATCCCGAGTTCGAGCACCACCGACTCGAAGCGTTGTGGCTCCAGTCGCAGCACGAGACGCTCGACCGCGAGCTCCTCGCACGCGTGCTCCGCTCACCCGAGCCGCGCGCACGAGCCGCGGCCGTGCGCGTCGTGCGAGACATGCGTCGCACGATCGGTGACGCGCTGCCCCTCCTGGCGACGGCGATCGCTGACGAACACCCGCGCGTGCGTCTCGAAGCGCTCGTCGCGCTGAGCTTCGTCGAGAGCGCGGCGGCGGCCGAGAATGCGCTCTACGTGCTGCGTTTCCCGATGGATTCGAACCTCGAGTACGCGCTGACGGAGACGATGCGCGCTCTCGAGCCCCAGTGGCGCTCCGCCGTTGCGACGGGCGCGCCGTTCGCGGCCGACGATGCACGGGCGCAGGCTTGGATCCTCTCGCGCACGGACACGGACGTGCTGCTTGCGCAGAAGGCGCCGAGTGAAGCGCTCTACGCCGAGTTGCTCGGCCGCTACGGACTCGAGCCCGAGCAGTACGAGGTGGCGGCGCGCGGACTCGCGGCGTTGCACTCGACGAAGGCCGGCGACGAACTCGCCGATGCGATCGTGCGCGCCGACGGAAAAGAAGGCGGACACACGGATCACCTCTTGTCCGGACTGTTCCAGACGCTGCCGAAGTTCGCGGATCACGAGCTGCCCCTCGCCATTTCGAACCTGCGCGAATCTGCGCGACGTGCATCGACTCGTCGGCTCGCGACCGCAGCGGCGCTCGACGCGGGACTTCCTTTCGGTGAGGCCTGGACAGCGGCCGGAGACGATGCGCGCGCGCTCGGCCTGCTGATGGGATCGCTGCAGCACGTGCGTGCGCCGCGTGTGATCGACGAAGCGACCCCGCACTTGCAGTCATGGATCGCGTCCACGTCACGCGAGGTCGAGAACCCCGCGCGAGCTCGCTTCGTTCGCATCGGTCTTCCCGGACCGGAGCGCACCCTGACTTTGGCCGAAGTCGAGATCTTCCAGGGCGACACGAACATCGCTCGGCGCGGGCAAGCGACCCAATCGACGACGAACTGGGGTGGCGTGGCAGCGCGCGCGATCGACGGTAATACGAGCGGCGCGTACGGGGACGCCGGGCAGACTCACACGATCGAGAACCGAGTCGATCCGTACTGGGAAGTCGACCTCGGCACCGAGTTCGACATCGACAGTGTCGTGGTCTGGAATCGAACGGACGAGCAGTTCGGCCGCCGACTCGACGGCGCCGTCGTCAGCCTGCTCGATTCGAAGCGCGGGCAGGTCGGCACGGCATCGATCGGGATCGCGAGCTCACGCTGGAGCGCGGAATTCGCCTCCAGTTCCAGCGCCATTCGAAGATCCGCCGCGCGCGCGCTGGGTTCGATCCCGACATCGTCCGCGCAATTCGGAACCGCTGTGGTGACCTTGGCGGAGCACTGGAAGGATCCCGCGATCGGTGATGCCGTGACCAGCGCTCTGGCGGCGATGCCGGCCGATTCATGGCCGAGCGAGACGGCGGATTCGATCGCGACGCAACTCACCACCGCATTGACCGAAGCGGCCGGCGCACCGGTCGATCGGTCGCGTCTCGCGCTCGCGGATGCGCTGGCTTCGCGGTCCGGGATCGATGCCGCGCTTGCGAAGCCGCTACGCGCCGCGCGTCGCAATGCCGGCCCGAAGGTCGTCCTCCTCCGGCCCGTGCCCGATTCGCTGACGTACGACCGCGCGCTCGTCACTGTCGCCGCGGGTCGCCCCGTCGAGTTCGTCTTCGAGAACGTCGACATCATGCCGCACAACCTCGTCGTGACGGCGCGCGGCGCGCTGGCGAAGGTCGGCATGGCGGCCGAGGCGATGTCGGCCTCACCCGATGCGTGGTCGAAGGCCTTCGTGCCCGACATGCCCGAAGTGCTCCACGCTTCGAAGCTTCTGCAGCCCGGCTCGAAGGAAACGCTCGCTTTCACCGCGCCGACAGAGCTCGGTGATTATCCGTACGTGTGCACGTTCCCCGGCCACTGGCTGCGCATGAACGGGATCCTGCGCGTCGTCGCGAGCGAGGACGGCGCGGAGGACGCGGTCATCGCGAAGGCCGCGCCGACGCGCAAGTTCGTGCGCAACTGGAAGTACGACGAACTCGCTGCGGACGCCGCGAGCCAGGCGACGCGCGATACCACGCGCGGTCGCACCGTGTTCGAAGCTGCCTCGTGTCTCTCCTGCCACAAGGTCGGCGACGTCGGGGGAACGACCGGACCGGAGCTGCGCGCAGTCGTCGCGCGCTACACGCCCGCCGAACTCCTGCAGCACGTCCTCGAGCCGTCTAAGGTGATCGCGCCCGAATTCCTCGCTCAGATCTTCCAGACGACCGACGGCCGCGTCGTCGCCGGGCGCGTCCTGTCGCAGGACGAGAAGACGGTGCGCGTGCAAGTCGATCCGTACGGCGGCGCACCCGTCGAACTCTCCATCGAGGAGATCGAGGAGCGTGCGACCTCGAACGTTTCCGTCATGCCGAGCGGGCTGCTCTCGACGTTCGAGCGCGTGGAGATCCTCGAATTGCTCGCGTACCTCAGCTCGCTGAAGTGAACTGCTTCGTGTGGCGGCTGTCTCACTTCGCGGGGCTTCGGAACTCACGTGAAGTGAGCCCGGCACCGTACGAAGCAGTTCATTCCCTCATTTCGCAGGGGCGGGCACGGGCAGTACGAAATCCGAAGGCTTCACGCCGCGCGTGAACGCGCCGAAGCCGAACGGCGTCGGAGCGAACGTGCCCACGATGTCGGCCTTCGGTTCGGTCGTGATCTGCGCTTCGATGCCGACGCACCAGTAGGCGAGGTTCACGTAGAAGCGCCGCAGGTCGCGCGAGCGCAGGTCCTGCGACGAGCCGATCGTCGCGCACGCGATGCGCTGCGGCGGGCCCTTCTCCCGAGCGCGCTCGCGGATCCAAGCGATCGGCATGCGCGGCGAGTTGCGCGCGTCGTCCACGGCGCTCGACGTCGCCTCCATGTTCGTGAGGATCGAGCCCTCGAGGAGCACGGTCGCGTCCGCGGGCAAGTCGCGGATCCCGTACACGTCCGTCGGACCCCACACGTCGGTCACCCCGCGCAGCACGGGATGCGCCTTCACCGCGTCGGGGATCACGCCGCGCGTGCTCTCCGTCCCGTGCTTGCCGTGGTGGCTGACCCACGTTTCGCCCAGGATTTGTCGGCCGAAACCGCCGGCCCACTCCTTGGAGTCGAAGGACCAACGCGCGTACGGGCTCTTCGATTCCGCTTCGTAAGCGAACGCGTGCGTCGCGGTGCGGATGCCGATGATCGGCTTGCCGCTGTCGACGTAATCGACGACGTGGCGCATGTCCGTGTCCGGCAAACGACGGAAGCGCGTGAAGAGCACGAGCAAGTCCGCCGTGCCGAGCGCCGCGAGCCCCGGGATGTGCTCTCGCTTCTCCGGATCGATGACGCCCGTCGCCGGATCCATGGAGAAGAGAACGGTGCATCGAAAGCCGTGGTGCACGCTGAGGATCCGCGCGAGCTGCGGCAGCGCTTCCTCCGAGCGGTACTCCTCGTCACCCGCGACGAACACGATGTGCTTACCGGCTCCCGCGCCGGTGCCGCCCGCGTACGTGAGCGGCGCGAAAGGCGCGGGCTCGACCGGCGAGGCGGGTTCTTGCGCACGTGCGGCGCCGAAGAGGATCGAGCAGGACGCGAGGGTCAGTACTGCGTGGCGGATGCGCATGACGCGCAAACTACCAGTCGGAGCTGGGACGCGCGCGTTCAGCGCGGGTCGTGCCCCGACTTCGCTTCCGGGAAGGCGTCCAACTCGGCCTCGATCTCTGCACCGTGCTCGCGCAGCCGCGTGCGCAATTCGTCCGACACGGTCGAGAGCGCTGCGCCGCTCGCGCCCCCGTCACCGCCGGGACTCCCGCCAGTTCCGCCGCGGCCACCGACGATCTGCCAGAAAGAGTGTGCATCGAACCGCCGCTGCAACGAGCCGTCGACGAGCACCGCGCCCCCGGTCCCGCCCGCGCCGGATGGTCCGCCGTCCCCCGCGCCTCCGCCGCGGAGTTCGCCTCCGATGCGCACGAGCGGCGCCTCGAGATCGAGCGTCGAACCGTCGCCGCCCCGCGGAGCGCGCAAATCGCCGTTGCGACCGCGACCGCCGCGGATTGCGCCGCGGATTTCGATCACCAGTGCGCTCGCGATACGGACGTCGGGCGCGTCCGAGAGGCCCATTTCCGCGGCGTCGCTCACTGCGAGCACGCCGTCGATCCGAACGATGCCGCGCGCGACGAGGTCGAGATCGCGTCCGACACGCACGGTCGCACCGGCCGGGATCCACAAGCGCTCGACTGCGATGGAGCCGCCCAGTTCGGCGCCGTCCTCCAGGACGAGAAGGCCCGCGTCCAGACGCGTCACAGCGCAGCCCGCAGCGAACAGAAGGGCGAGCACGACGAAGGCCGGCGCAGAGCGCAGCGGACCCGGGACACGCGCGTCGATCATGGTCAGTACCCTACGCGGCCCCTACCGGCCGCGAAAGGCAACACACCCGTGATCGTCCGTCGAACGTCCCGCACAGAGATCCTCGCGAAGCTCCAGAAGAAACTGGCTTCGCGCACCCCCGTCATGATCGCGAGCGCGGGGAACGGTCTCGTCGCGAAGCTGCTCGAGGAAGCCGGCGTCGACTGCATCAACACGTTCTCGGGCGCGCGTCTGCGCGCGAACGGCATGGGCACGATGGCGATGCTCTGGCCGATCCTCGACTCGAACAAGCAGACGCTCGACTACACCGAGCAGGACATCTTGCCCGCGATCCAGGGCACCGCGTTCGTGTGCGCGTGCCTGAACGCGAACGATCCGTTGCGCGACATGCGCACCGTCCTGCAGCACTTGCTCTCGATCGGCGTCAACTCGGTCTCGAACATCGGGCCGTCGCTCAGCTACGTCGACAAGGACAGCACGATCTATCAGGTGCTCACGAAGAGCGGCATCACGTTCCAGAACGAGATCGACATGCTGGTCCTCGCCAAGGACATGGGGCACGTGACGATCGGGCTCGCGTTCGACGAGGAGGACTCGCTCGCGCTGGCGCGTGGCGCGAAGCCGGACATCTTCTGTTTCCACGCGGGCACCACGAAAGGTGGACGCACGGGCTACGACTCGGGCGAGACGATCGCGGACACGGCGAAGCGCACGGAAGACGTGTACCGCCAAGTCCGTGAGCTGCATCCCGCAGTGATCCTCGTCGCGCACGGTGCCGCGATGGAGACGCCGAAGGACGCGCAGTACATGCTCGACCACACATCGGGACACGGATTCTGGACGGGCTCGTCGACCGAGCGACTGCCGATCGAGCGCGCTGTGCTTGCAGCGGCTCGCGAGTTCTCCGCGCTGCGTTTCGGCGGGAAAAGCTGAGGAATTTCGTCATGCACCACACGATCGCGGTCCTGGCCACGCTCGACACGAAGGGTGCCGAAGCCCAGTTCTTGCGCGAACGCATCGAAGCTCTCGGCAGCCAGGCTCTCCTCTTCGACCTCGGTGTCGTGGGAACGCCGGGCACGCGCGCCGACGTGACGCGCGAAGCGGTTTCGCTGGCCGGTGGTACCGCTCTGACGGACTTGTTGCGCGATCCGACGCGCGCGGCCGCTTCGCCCGTGATGGTCGCGGGAGCCACGAAGCTCTTGCTCGAACTCGTGCGCACGCATCGCGTTCACGGCGTCATCGGACTCGGCGGCACGCAAGGCACGCCGAACTGCACGCGCGTGATGCAGGCTCTGCCCTACGGATTCCCGAAGGTCATGGTCTCGACGATGGCGTCCGGCGACGTGTCGGCGTTCGTCGGCATCAAGGACGTCACGATGATGTTCTCCGTCGGCGACATCCTCGGATTGAATCCCGTCACGCGACGCATCCTCGCGAACGCGGCGGGAGCGACGCACGGAATGGCGCTCGCCGGCGGCGGGTTCGAGATGGCGCGCGGTGGCAAACCCACGATCGGCGTGACGAACCTCGGCGTCTTGACCGATGGAACGATGCAGGCACTCGAGCTGCTGAAGGAGCGCGGCTACGAGGCCATCGTCTTCCACGCCGTCGGCTCCGGCGGCCGCGCGATGGAACAGATGATGAAGGAAGGCCTGATCGGCGCCGTGCTCGACTACGCGATGGGCGAGATCGCTGACGATGTCTTCCTCGGCCTTCGTGCGGGCGGTCCCGAGCGCATGACCGTCGCGGGCGACCTCGGATTGCCGCAAGTCATCGTGCCCGGCGGCGCGGAGCACATCGGCCTGCTCGTCGAGGCCAACGTGGTCCCCGAGCGCTGGAAGTCGCACGAATTCGTCTTCCACAACCCGATCATCTTCGCGCCGCGGTTGTCGGCGTCGGAGCTCGAGCAAGTCGGTCGCGAAGCCGTGCGCCGTCTCGCGCACACGAAGCGCGACGCGACCCTGATGCTCCCCTTGCGCGGCGTCAGCCGTTATTCCGTGCCCGGAGGACCCCTGCACGATCCCGCGGGCGACCGGGCATTCTTCGCCGCGCTCAAGAGCGGATTGCCGAAGGGAATCGACGTCGTCGAGATCGACGCGGGCGCCGAGGACCCGGCATTCGTGCGCGCGATGGTCGATCGACTGGTCGCATGCATCGAGCGCAAGTCCGCGTCAGAGGCACGTTGACTGCGGCTCGGCGCGGCGTCCGCGCCCCGGTGCAACCGATGGCACTCACGGGGAGCCTCGTCGGGACGCGGTGAATCGCGAATTCGCGGTAAGGCGGTCGCGACGCGCGCCTCGAACGGTTCGGACGGGCGCATCGGCCCTCCCACCCCTTCGGAGACGCCATGTCGACCCAGCACGCATTCACGACCTCCTGCCTCATCGCGCTCGCCGCCTCGGCCGGGGCGCAGAACGATCCGAAGCCGGCCCCGAACCTGCCGCCCTTCCTGCCCGACGTGAAGACCCCGGCCGTCTTCGATCGGGTCACGCCCGGATCGACTCGCGCCGAATCTGCGCCGCGCGAGACGAAGCGCACCGCGAAGGTTCCGAGCGACGCGGCGGCCACGCCCGTGTCCGTCATCGACTTCACGCGCGTCCATTTCGACGAGCCGGGCGACGGCAACACGTGGGTCCGCGGTCGCACGTACAAGGCCAGCTTCGACGGCGAGAGCGCGACGTACATCCCCTTCCTCGGTTCGCGAGCGCCGCACAATTTTCCTGTGCGCGTCCATCTCGTCGAGGCCACTGCGGGCGGCTCGCCGATCACGATCGAACCGGGCGGCATTTCACGCGACGGCAATTCGATCACGATCGATCACGGTGCGATCCGCGAAGTCTGGCACATGGGCCTCGACTCCGCCGAGCAGACGTTCGAGATCGAGGCGCGTCCCGCGGTGAAGGGTCCGCTCGCGCTGCGGATCGCAATCGACACGGAGCTCACGATTCGGCACGACGGCGACGGTTTCGCGCTCGACGGCTCGCACGGAGGCGTACGCATCGGACGAGCCACCGCGATCGACGCCGACGGACGTCGTCTCGATCTCGCCATGCGACTCGAAGGCGTGGAACTGGCCATCGACGTGCCCGCCGACTTCGCGGAGGGCGCGCGCTATCCGCTGGTCGTCGATCCCGTGTACTCGAGCTACGCGCTCGAGAACCAGGCCAACGCCTGCCTGATCGGCGACATCTCGAACTCGGGAGCCGCTTTCTACTGGGGCGCTGTTTACGATTTCGAATACAGCGCGACGGACAGGGACATCTACACCGTCGACGTCTACGACGGCATACCGCTGGCCGGCTCGGGAGGCTGGGTCGACTCCACGTCGGTCTTCTGGGCCGCCCCGACCATCGCCTACAACGCGCTGCACGACACCTACCTGACGGTGGCCGTAGTCAGCCCCCCGGGCGCGGTGCCGCCCTCGATCTGGTGCCGCGCGCGACAGGCCGGAACGGCGGTTCAATACGCGCAGCGTCAGGTATCGGTCTCGCTCGGGGAGGGTTGCGTCGACGCGCGTGTCGGAGGTGATCCGGCGCTCGCGGGCCCGACCTATTTCCTGGTGGCATGGGCGCGCCGCTATTCGCACCTGGACAGCGACATCCACGCGCGTCTCGTGGAGTGGAACGGGACTCCGAGTGCCTCGGGCACCATTTTCCTCGAGAATTCCGGCGCTTTCGACGACCGTCCCAGCGTTTCGAGGACCAACGGCCTGCCTCCCTACGCCACCCAAGAATGGAACGTCGTGTGGCAGCGCTACACCGCTTCGGGCACGGGCGACATTCACGGCGCGCAGATCCACTGGGACGGCTCGATCACGACGCCGCCGTTCACGATCGATGCATCCAGCGACTTGGATCTCTACCCGTGCGCGTCGAGCCCGCTCGACGGAGCATCGGGCCCGCGGCCTTGGCTCGTCACGTTCCATCGTGACTACGGAGACGACGACATCTACGCCAAGCTCTACGCGGGATCGACGCTCCTGTCCCAGGTGAACGTGTCCGTCCTAGAAGGCGCGGACCTCTACCAGGATCAGATTTTCGCGCACGTCGATTCGAACGGGAAGCGGTTCGTGATCATCTACGGCGAGTCCTATCAATTCGACCAGCAAGACTACGATCAATACATCGCCTCGATCCGGTATGCGGACGGCTATCTCCAGCTCGACGAGGGCCACGCGCTCGTCGATTCGTCGCCGAGGTCGAGCTACGGCGGCCGGGTCGCCTGCGGCAACTCGATCGCAAACCCCGGCTTCGACTTCTACGGGATCGTGTGGCCGCATTTCTCCGGCGGCCCGCCCACCGATTGGTTCGTCGGCACGTACCGCGAGCTGCCGACGACCGAGGGGATCTGCTCGGGAGACGGCTCGGCGGGCACGTGTCCCTGCGGCAACACGGGCGCGCCCTACCGCGGATGCGCCAACTCCGCCACGAACGGTGCGGGCATCGCGGTCGGCGGCTCGTTCACGACCGGTGACGACACGGGCTTGATCCGAGGCATCGAAATGCCGACCACCACGACCGCGCTGCTCTTCCAGGGATCTTCGTCGAGCACGAACGGCACGGTGTTCGGCGACGGACTGCGCTGCGTGGGCGGCACGGTGATCCGCATCGGCACCAAGGTCGCTTCGGGCGGGATCGTCGACTATCCCGAAGCCGGCGACGTGCCCATCTCGGTCAAGGGCCTCGTGCCTCAGGACGGCGGATGGCGCACCTACCAATACTGGTATCGGAACGGCGCGGACTTCTGCACGCCTGCGACCTTCAATATGTCGAGCGCGATCCGCGTGCTGTGGCTGAGATAGCGCGAGGGACGAATCCAGTTCCCGTCCGCATGACGACTGGATTGCTCCCGATCGACCCGGCCGAGGCCGGGTCGATCGCATTGTCGAGAGTTCGCCAGCCGGAGTCGGGACCAACTCGCCTTCAGCCCGATGAGGAGTTCGGCGGAATCGCGTAAGGCACGCGGCGGTGCCGCCTCGTGACGAGCGGATGGGGCGCAGGGTCCCTCCCACACCCCGGAGACGACATGTCGCGCCAGCACGCATTCACGACCACCTTCCTCCTCGCGTTCGCGGCTTCGGCCGCGGCGCAGGTCACCCCGAAGCCCGCCCCGAACCTGCCGCCGTTCTTGCCCGACGTGAAGACGCAGGCTGGGTTCAGCCCGACGACGGAGACCGTGACGCGCGACGAGTTCGCGGCTCGTCCGACTGCCCGTCCCGCGAAGGATCCGAGCGCTGTCGGTCCGGCTCCCGCGTCCGTGCTCGACTTCACGCGCGTGCACTTCGACGAGCCCGGCGACGGCAAAACGTGGGTCCGCGGTCGCACGTACAAGGCCAGCTTCGACGGCGCGGGCGCGACGTACATCCCCTTCCTCGGCTCGCAGGCTCCGCGCAACTTTCCGGTGCGCGTCGAGCTCGCCGAAGCGAAGGTCGGCGGCGCACCGATCGCACTGGAAACGCGCGGCGTTTCGCGCGACGGTGACGACGTCGTCATCGACCGCGGTGCGATTCGCGAGGTCTGGCACATGGGCCTCGACTCGGCCGAGCAGACCTTCGTGATCGCATCGCGCCCGGCGACGCGCGGAGCGCTCGAATTCCGACTCGACCTCGAGACCGAACTCGCGGTCCGCGCCGAATCCGGCGGCTTCGCCCTCGATGGCGCGCATGGCGGAGTGAGCATCGGGCGCGCCACCGCAATCGACGCGAACGGCTGGCGACTCGACCTCGACACGCGCCTCGAGGGCACGCGCATCGCCATCGACGTGCCGGCCGAGTACGCCGCGAGCGCGCGGTTCCCGCTCGTCGTCGACCCGGTCTACACGACGAACGCGCTGGACGGGTTCACGAACGAATGCTCCGTGCCGGACGTCGCGAACTCCGCGATCTCGGGCAACTACGCGGCCGTGTACGAGTACGCCTACAGCGCGACGGACGCCGACATCTGGACCGTCGACCTGTACTTCGGATTTCCCGTCGCGGGTTCGGGCACTTGGGTCGATTCGACCACGACGCTGTGGCAGTTGCCGCGCCTCGCGCACAACGCGTTGAGCGACACTTACCTCACTGTCGCGCAGCGTCGCACGGCACCGAGCGTGGCGGCGGAGATCTGGTGCCGCGCGCGCACGGCCGGCTCGAGCGCGCAGTTCGCTCAGACCCTGGTGCAGAGCAACATCCTCGGATCATGCTTCTACCCGGACGTCGGCGGCGACCCGGCGCTCGCGCCGCCCACGTACTTCCTCACGGCCTGGACGCGCAACTTCGCCGCGAACGACTGGGACGTGCACGCGCGCCTGATCGGCGGAGATGGAACTCCCATCGGCGGGCCGATCTTCCTCGCGAGCACGACCGCATTCGAGTGGGGCCCGAGCGTGTCGAAGACCGACGGCCGTCCGCCCTACGCGACGCAGAACTGGAACGTCGTGTGGATGCGCAACACGACCTCGTCGAACTTGGACATCCTCGGCGCTCAAGTTCGATGGGATGGAACGTTGACTTCACCGGCATTCCCCATCGACACGAATGGCGTCTCGGACTCGTACCCGTCGGCCTCCAGCCCGCTCGACGCCGCGTTCGGGCCGCGACCGTGGATGGCTGCGTGGCAACGCAACTTCGTCGGTGACTCCGACATCCAGGCCGCGGTGCTGTCGGGGAGCACGGTCGTCTCGAACACCAACTTGTCCGCGCTGGAGAACGCCGACATCGCCGAAGCACAGCTTCGGCCGGACGTCGACTCGAACGGGCAGCGGTTCGTCGTGGCCTACACCGAGAGCTACCAGGGCAGCACCACGGACCACGATGCGTACGTGATGACGGTGGCCCACACCGACAACGGCTTGCGCCTCGACGAGGGCCACGTGGAAGTCGACTACTCGTTCCGTGACACCTACGGCATCCAAGTCGCGTGCGGCGTGACCGAATCGAACCAGGGCTTCGCGTACTACGGCCTCGCTTGGCCGCAATACGGCAGCGGGCCGGGTGACGTGTTCTGCGGCGCGTACTCTGAGCCGGCCTCGTACGAGACTTTCTGCTCGGGCGACGGCACCGCGGGCGCGTGCCCGTGCGGCAACACGGGCGCGATCGGCCGCGGCTGCGCCAACTCGGTCTCGACCGGAGCGGGCCTCGGCCCGGACGGCGCGAACTTCGTCTCGGCCGACACGTTCCGCATCGTCGCCTACAACATGCCGAGTTCGGCGACGTGCCTCTTCTTCCAAGGAACGCTCGGGCCGGCGACGGGCGTCGCGTTCGGCGACGGGCTGCGCTGCGCGAGCGGAACGATCATCCGCATCGCCACGAAGACGGCTGCGAGCGGTCTCGCGAGCTATCCCGAGGTGGGCGACATGCCGATCTCGGTCCGTGGACTCGTGCCGGCGGCCGGTGCGGAACGCTCGTACCAAGCTTGGTATCGCAACGCAGCGACGTTCTGCACGGCCTCCACGTTCAACACGTCGAGCGGCGTGCGCGTGCGCTGGTTGCGCTGAGAAGGCGTCCGAGGATCGTGCGCGCCGCCGTCGGCTTTCGCTGACGGCGGCGCGCTCGTTGGCCCCGCCTGCATCGCCCAAGCGTTGCCGACTACGAGGAGCCGCGCGGCAAGGATCCGATTCGTGCGATAGGTCGAGGCGCCATGGCTCGAAACTGGACGGGCCTGTGCCCGCACTCGGCCTCGGCGCGTGGAGTATTCACGGGCAACGCGCCGCGGGAGCAGCGCCGTCGCGTCTGTGACCGTGAAGGCTCGATTCCTTCACACGCTCTCAGCGCGGTACGAGTCGCGTTTCGATCGAGCGGATCGCCATGCGCTCCGCGCCGAATGGGAGCACGAGCACGAGCGACCCGCGAATCCTCTCGCCCACGACCTCGGCGTAGATCGTGTTCGGCCCGACCGCGAGAGTGAACTTGAACGAGTTCTGACGCGTCAGCGTGCCCTCGCGATCCGTCGTGTACGAGACGAGGAGGCTCCCGATGCGATCGGAATCGATGTCGATCCGCACCATCGGCACGGAGTCCTTCGGTATTGGAAACGCCGGCAGCGTGACGCGCGCGTTCGATTCGGTAGCGCGTACGATCAACGCTCCATCGACGAATTGGGTCTCCGACGCGGCCTCGACGGCTGGACGCGTGTCGCCGCGCGCGGCATCGAACGAGTACATGATGCGCGTGGACACCGCGAAGCGCGCAGCGAGATGCTCCGTGCTCCACGCGCGCGGTCGCGTCGTCAACACGCGCTCGACGAAGAGCTCGACGACGGCGTCCGCCGGATCCGATTCGAGCATCTCGGGACGCAGCTCGGTGTCCCAAAAGCACACGCTGCGCGAGAAGCTCCCGACCAAGAACTTGCGCACGTACATGCCGAACGAATCGTGGACGAGCAGGAGTGTCGGCGCGCCGCGCGCCTCGGACTCGAAAGCAACCGAGAATTGGCTCGGTTCCGTCGTCCCGACCACCTTCGCTCCGCTGCGCGGCGCATGGCCCGCGACGAGTTCGATCTGCTCGCCGAGTGAATCGAGGTACAGCCGCGGCGCCCAGTCGTCGCCCGAGGAACCGGTCTCGTTCCACACTTCAGGGATCGGCTCGGGTCGATGCAGGCTCGGCAAGCGAGCCTCGAGACGATCGAGGAGGACTCGTGACGCGGCTTGCGCGCCCCGCTCGGTCCAATGCGGGCCGTACGCGAAGTACGTCAAGTCCAGTCCGGCGTCCCGCTCGCGTTCCGCGCGCAAAACAGGGCGAAAGTCGATGATTTCGACGTTGGAGCGCGAGCGCATGTGCTCGACGAGTTGGTCCATTCGCGTCGGACCGAGGGACGCATACTCGTTGGGCAGTTTCTCGGGGTAGAGCTCGTCCTTCTCGGGTGCGATCGCGAATACGTACGCGGCACCGGACCGTGCGCACGCGTCGCGGCGATCCTCGAGCGAACGTTGCCAGGCCTCGAGCTCGGAGGTCGAGAGCGGATCCGCGCCGCGACCGACTTCGAGCATGCGACGCTCCGTCACGAAGAGCCAACCGTCCTCACCGATCACGGCAGCGTCCGTCGGTGAGATCCCGAGCCCGCTGACCAGGAGACGCGAACGCCCTCGGAGCAAGTCGTCGCGCCAACCCAACGCGTCCATGAACCAGGCTTCGAAATCGTTCGAGAGCGCAGCCCAACTCGAACCGTCGGGCCACGGCGCCGAGCGACGTTCCTCGGGCAGCCGACGACTGCCTGGGATCCCGTTCGCGAGCCAGCCGAAGCTCGGTGCGAGCAGCGCCGCCGCGAACGCGAGGCCTGCGACCCCGTGCACGACTCGCCGCGCGCTCCGATTCCGTGGAGAACTCACGGGCAGAACGCCGCCGCTCGGCGCGTCAGGATTCCGAGGGCGAAGGCGCTCGACTTCTTCATGCGCTCTTTGAGTCCGTGAAGCACTCACGGGCGAAGCGCCGCCGAGCGGCGCAGCAGAACTCCGAGAGCGCGTTCGCTCGGTTTCCTCACGTTTTTCCGAACGTGTGAGGAATTCACACGCAGAGCGCCGCGGAGCGGAGCAGACGGAGTCTCAGAGCGTGTGGGCGCGATTTTCTCACACGCACTCGGACCGCGCGACGTCACTTGCCGGGCGTCGGACGGACTGGCGGTTGCTTCAACGGCTCGAGCGCCTTGTCGAGCATCTCCCATTGCTTCTTCTGACTCGCCTCGACCTTCACGTTGAGCGTGCGCGACCCGTGGTCACCGATGACGCCGTGGTCCTCGGGCCAGAACGTGATCAACCGTTTCCGATTCTGGATCGCTTGCGCGACCGGCTTCGCTTGGTTCGAGTCGGCCGGAGTGTTGCCGCACGTGATATAGGTCGGCACCACGAGCTTTCGAATTTTGTCGGCGATGACGAAGTCGGGGAGCATGTACTCGCCGGGCGACATCGAGACGACGGCATCGACCTTGGTCGGATGTTCCGCAGCGTAAACCAGCACGAAAGAGGCCGAGTACGAACTGCCGACGATTCCGATGCGCGATTCCGGGAAGAGCTCGTGCGCCCAATCGACGGCGGCTCCGATGTCGGGATAGGCCTCGACGTAGACCGGGTCGTGCCCAAGCACGGTTTTCGCGCTCTTCCAAGTCTCGTTCATCGTCCCCGAGCGTTCACCCGTCCGACGATCGCCCTTCTCGCCCGCTCCGCCGCTGCGCAGATCGACGGCGAGGACGTTGAACCCGCGTTCGACGAACTGCGGCGCGAGCGTGCGGTACTCGCCACGCGAAGAGCGGGTCATGTGGAAGCACACGAGTACCGGTTTCGGCGGCGCTTTCTCGTCGATCGTCGGCACGCGGAAGAGGTCGGCCGTCATCACGACCTTGTCGGCCAGCGTGCGCGTGATCGTCTCGAAAGCCGGAGCGGGAGCAGGCGGCGCGACGGCCGGTTCACCGGGTCGCGGCGCGGGAGTTTCGTCCTGTGCACCGACGCTGCACGCGACGGCGAGGATGGCAAGCGCAAAGTGCAGCGCGGTGCGGGTGGATCGCATGACAGTTCGTCTTCGGCGGGAGCGAACGATGGGGAGGCCGAGGCCCCAGTATAGGTCTTCCGAGCTCTACGCCGCCCTCGAACGCACGCGAACTCGGGCCGTTTCCGGAAGGCAGAGGGGTGGAATCGAGACTCACGGAGCTGCGACGCGCGCTGGCGAGCGACCCGCTGCTCCTCGCGCGAAACGAAGTGCGGAACCGAGCCTCCGCGCGTGTGTTCCTGACCCGAGGACCCCCTCTCATGCGCACCACACTTTTCGTGTTCGCCCTGCTCTCCCCGGCCCTCCTCGCCCAAGGTTCCCCGACCTTCGACAACGTGAACATCGGGAACGCGCCACTCGACGCGGGCGGAACGGTGCCCGTGCTGATGGACATCCGGATCCCGGCCGGTGCGACGAGTCCGGTGCCCGTCGTCCTGTGGATCCACGGCGGCGGTTGGCAGAGCGGCGATCACAACGCGATCCCCGCTTTCGCGCAGCCGCTGCTCTCGAGCGGGATCGCGGTCGCGACGATCGATTACCGCTCGAGTCACGAAGCGATTTTTCCGGCGCAGATCGAGGACGTGAAAGGTGCCGTGCGCTACTTGCGCGCGAACGCGGCGACGCTCGGAATCGATCCCGCGCGCATCGGTTGTTGGGGTTCGTCGGCGGGCGGTCACCTCTCGGCGTTGCTCGCGAGCTCGGACGGCGTCGCGGCTTGCGAGGGCACGACGGGCGGGAACCTGGCGGAATCCAGCGCGGTTCTCGTGGCGGCCGACTACTTCGGTCCGACGGACATCCTCCGGATGAGCTTGGACGTCACGACTCCGCCCGGCGGCAGCTTCGACCACGACTCCCCGGATTCGCCCGAGTCGAAACTGCTCGGCTTCGACGGAGTCGGCGAGGGTCTCGGGGTCCTGCGCGCGAATCTCTCGAATCAAAACCCGCCCTTCCCCGCACTCGCTGCGCTGGCCGAGCTCGTGAATCCGATCACGCACGTGGACGCGAACGATCCGCCCATGTTCGTCTCGCACGGAACGGTCGACACGACGGTGCCGTTCCGCCAGAGCGAGCGCATCGTCACGGCGCTCCAAGCCGCGAGCGTCGAGGTCGAGTGGATCCCGTCGGTCGGCGCTGGACACGGGAACCTCGGCACCCTGGTCGATGCCGCGGCGCGTGCGTTCCTCGTGCTTCGTCTTTCGGACTGCAATGCGAACGGCCTGCTCGACGACGTCGATGTCGCGAACGGCGAGCTCGACTCGGACGGAGACGGTGTACTCGATCCGTGCGAAACGAGCGGAGGGCCGACAGGAACTCCGGTCTGCTTCGGCGACGGCACCGGCCTCGCGTGTCCCTGTGGGAACACCAGCGCGATCGGCGCCGAATCGGGCTGCCGCAATTCGCTCGGCAACGGCGCGCGTCTCGTGGCGAGCGGCACGGCGAGCTTGGCCGCGGACTCGCTCGTCCTGCACGGATCCGAGATGCCGAACGCCAGCGCGCTCTACTTCCAAGGCACCAGCGCGCTGGGCGCGGGCGGCATCGGCGTCTCGTTCGGCGACGGTCAGCGTTGCGCCGGCGGGCAAGTCATCCGCCTCCGCATCCTCTCGAACGTGGCCGGCGCATCGTCGTATCCGGGCGCCGGCAACTTGCCGATCTCCGTGCGCGGTGCGGTCGCGACGCCGGGCTCGCGCTGGTACCAGGTCTGGTATCGCAACGCCGCGGCGTTTTGCACGCCGGCCACGTTCAACCTCTCGAACGCGGTGCGAATCGACTGGAGCGCGTGACGAGCACCGTGCACGTCGAGATCCGCCTCGACTCGAGTGCGTGACGAGCGTCGGGCGGATCGCGATCCTGCTCGACGCGAGCCGCGCCCCCGGACTGCTCCGCCCGGGGCGCTGTGTGGCTGCGCGACGTCGAGCCCGTCGCGCGGCCGGCTGGGCGCGCCCACGAGGCGTGATTTCGGGACGCGTCGACGGACTGCACGTCGAAGTTCTCCGATCCGACGCACATCACCGCGATCGTCCCCACGATCCGACGTGAACGCGCGGTCTCGTCCGAGCGTCCGGACGCGGAGGTCGCGGAACAGATCGCCAGATCGGGCGCTAAGCTCATCCCCCCGATGCCCAGATCCCACGACGCGCCCGAGATGCAGGTCACTCCGCTCGAGTCCTTCCCGCCGTTCGAGAAGTGGGACGACTGGGTCGAGTACGACGCGAAAGCTTGGCCGAAGAAAGTCGAGAAGCACTACACGCTCGTCCCGACGACGTGCTTCAACTGCGAGGCTGCCTGCGGGCTCGTCGCGTACATCGACAAGGAAACCAGCGAGATCCGTAAGCTGGAGGGGAACCCCTACCACCCCGGTTCGCGCGGGAAGAACTGCGCGAAGGGGCCGGCGACTCTCAACCAGATCCAGGATCCGCAGCGCATCCTCTATCCGTTGAAGCGCGTCGGTCCGCGCGGATCGGGTCAGTTCGAGCGCACGACTTGGGATCACGTTCTCGACGTGTTCGCGGCGCAGATTCGCAAGTCGCTCGTCGCGGGCAACAAGACCGACGTCATGTATCACGTCGGTCGGCCGGGTCACGACGGCTACATGGATCGCGTGCTGCAGAGTTGGGGCGTCGACGGCCACAACAGCCACACGAACGTGTGCTCGGCGGCGGCGCGGCTCGGGTACGCGCTGTGGAGCGGCGCCGATCGGCCTTCGCCGGATCACGAGAACTCGAAGTTCATGCTCTTGCTCTCGTCGCACCTCGAGACGGGGCACTACTTCAACCCGCACGCGCAACGGATCATCGAAGGCAAGATGCGCGGCGCGAAGATCGCCGTCATCGACGTGCGCCTCTCGAACACGGCGTCGATGGCCGATTGGTGGCTCGCGACTTGGCCGGGCACCGAGGCGATGCTGCTGCTCGCGTTCGCGAACGTCATCCTGTCGGAGAAGCTCTACGACCGCGCGTTCCTCGAAACGTGGGTGAATTGGCGCGATTGGCTCGAGCACGTCGACCCGGCGGCGCCGAAGACGTTCGACGGATTCTTGGCGTCACTGACGGCTCGCTACGCGCGCTACACGACCGCGGCTGCATCCAAGGAATGCGGCATCGAGGAGAGCGTGATCGAGGACATCGCGCGCGAGATCGGCAAAGCGCAGAGCCGCTTCGCCACGCATGTGTGGCGCAACGCCGCGTCGGGCAACGAAGGCGGTTGGCAAGTCGCGCGCTGCCTCCAATTCCTGTGTGTCCTCGTCGGCGCGGTCGGCGCGGAAGGCGGGACGCTGCTCAACACGCAGTCGAAGTTCGTGCCGCCGCCGTTCCTGAGACCGCCGCCGCAGAACGCTTGGAACGAGCTGCTTTATCCGCGTGAATGGCCGCTCAGTCACCACGAGCTCTCGTACCTGCTGCCCCATCTACTGCTCGATGGACGCGGGAAGATCGGCACGTATTTCACGCGCGTCTACAACCCCGTCTGGACGAATCCCGACGGCATGCTGTGGGAGCAAGTGCTGCGCAACGAGGACTTGATCGGCCTGCATGCGGCGTTGACTCCGACGTGGAACGAGACGGCGCAGTACGCCGACTACGTGCTGCCGATGGGTCACGGTGCGGAACGCCACGACCTCATGTCGACCGAGACGCACGGCGCGAAATGGATCGGCTTCCGTCAACCCGTGCAGCGCGTCATGGCGGAACGCGCGGGCAAGAAAGTCGAAGCGACGTACGAGACGAACCCCGGCGAAGTCTGGGAAGAGGACGAGTTCTGGATCTCGCTGTCGTGGCGCATCGATCCCGACGGATCGCTCGGCATTCGCAAGTACTACGAGTCACCGTATCGGCCCGGCCAGAAGATCACGGTCGACGAGTACTACGGCTGGATCTTCGAGAACTCGGTGCCCGGACTGCCTGCGGAAGCGAAGAAGCTCGGGATGACGCCGCTCGAGTACATGCGGCGACATGGAGCCTTCCTCGTCGACAAGGACGTCTACGACAGCCACATGCGCGCGCTGTCGCCGAAGGAGCTCGAGGGCACCACGACGGACGCTGCGACTTCGACCGTGCTCGCCGCCGGCAAACCCGCGGGCGTCGTCGCCGACGGAGCACCGCGTGTCGGTTTCGCGACACCGACGAAACGGCTCGAGCTGTGGAGCCGCACGATGCACGAGTGGGGCTGGCCCGAGTACGCGACGCCTGAGTACATCTCGAGCCACATCGACCGCCGACCGATGGATCGCGCAAAGGGCGAGATGTGCCTCGTGCCGACGTTCCGATTGCCGACGCTGATCCACACGCGCTCGGGCAATTCGAAGTGGCTCTACGAACTCTCGAACACGAACCCGGTGTGGATCCATCCCGAGGACGCCGAGCGAATGGGCCTCGTCACGGGCGATTTGATGCGGATTTCGACGCGCATCGGGCACTTCGTGAACAAGGCCTGGGTCACGGAGGGCTTGAGGCCGGGCATCGTCGCGTGCAGTCACCACCTCGGCCGTTGGCGACTCTTCGACGACATCGGCACGGACAAGTGGGCCAGCGCGCTCGTGCGCCGCGACGAACTCGGTGACGGACGCTTCCGCTTCCGCCGATTGGAAGACATCAAGCCGTTCGCATCGAGCGACAGCGATTCGAAGCGCATCTGGTGGACCGACGGCGGCGTGCACCAAAACCTCACGTTCCCGGTGCAACCCGATCCGATCAGCGGCATGCACTGCTGGCACCAAGCCGTGACGGTCGAGCCCGCCCGCGTGGACGATCAATACGGCGACGTCGAGGTCGACACGAAGAAGTCGATGGACATCTATCGCGAGTGGATGAAGAAGGCGCGTCCGGGTCCCGGGCCGGGCGGATTGCGGCGACCGATGCACTTCGCGCGGGCGGTGAAGCCCAGCGCGGAGGCGTATCGGATGACGTGAGCGCTCGCCGTTGAACGTGAAGCCGCACGGTCATCGCCACGCCACGGACTTCGAAGCTCAGCCGATCAGGTCCTGGGCGCGGAACTCCAGGCGCATGGCCTCGCTCGGAATCGGTTCGTAGCGCTCGCTCGAAAACGGACGGTAGCCTTCGATGTGTGAAGCCTCCAACCGGCAGAGGAGCCTCAATTGCACGGGCGCTTCGCCGTTGTTGACGCGCTCGACGCGGACATCGATCCGACTGTGGACCGATTGGAGACGGTGCACGTCCTCGAGGAGCGTGCTCGGCACCCAACCGAGCGCTTGCCCGTCCCCTTCGGCAACGACGATCGCCAGTCGATCCGCAGGATTCTCAGTGTCCAGGCGAAGCTCGAGCCGGTCTCCTGGTTGAAGTCCAATCGCTCGCTGCTCCGCACTTGGCACGTATCGCAGCCCGCGCGAGAAGAAGAGAAATCTGTAGCACTATCGGATATCGTCGAAGGTCGGCAAGCCGAAGAGTTCGACGGTGTCCGTGGCCTTGCGACCTTCACTGCGCGCGAGAATCGGGATCTCGTCCGCCTCCGGTGCCAAGCCGAGGCGCGCGAGAAACGTCGGTCCATCTGCGCGAGAACGAGGCATGAGCCGATTCGCGAAGAGCGGCGGGAGTTCACGGCTCTTCACGAGTTGATCCAACGTCCCGAGGCCAGGAAACGGGACGAATCCGGATGCCGCCGCTTCCCGAGCGCCGCGCAAGAACGCGAACTCCCACGCCACCTCCGCGTCGTGACGCACGAGGCGAGCGACGGGGTGGATCTTGCGCGTCGCGGGATTCTGCCAAGCGACGAAGAGCACTCGGTGGATCAAGTTCATGTGCGATCGAGAAGATACGTCCGATTCGTATCGAGCATCCGCGAGGTGAAGGTTTTGGTCACAAGCGATGTGCAGCCATCGGGGAGGCGGTCCTGAACCTCAATCCAAGCTGAGACTTCCACCCTCGAAAGTCGGTCGAGCCAGTACTCACCGGCTCGAGGATAGCGTTTCGACGCACGCGCGAACGCGTCGAAGGTCGTCAGAGGGCGCCGATCCAGCGGGTCCCCGTAGAGCGCGCCGCGTGCTTTCGCCGCCCAGCTCTCGATCGAGTAGCCCCGGTCATTCGTCCCGAGGCGTCCCGCGCGCTCCTGATCGGAGAGGATCTGGCCGAGCCCGGCGGCGTGGTCGTAGTTGGGAGCGATTTCACGCCGTGAATCGATGGAGGCATCGAGTTGAAAGAGCACACCACGTTCTCGTGATGGCGATCCTGGTTGCCGATCCACGCGTCGAACAGGAGGTAGCCGACGGCGATCTCGGGAGCTGACATCACGCTTCCGTCCTGGAGGACCGACGGCCCGACGCAGTACTCGATCAGGAGGTCCTGGACGCGATCCACCGTGTATCGCTGCACTCCACGAAACTGCTCGCGCGGATAGGTTGGGTCGAGTTCGAATAGCAGTTCGTTGAGTGGCGCGAGCCGCCAACGCGGGATCAGGTCTGACCTCGTGAAGTCGAGCGAGAGGCTACCGGGTCGACCATTCAGCGACCCGAGTTCAACCGGCGCATGAGGGATCCCGAGAAGCTCCGCGAGTTCGGCGGTGAGCTTCTCCGACCAGTCGTCACCCGTACGCGCGCGTGGCTCCTTGAACAGCCACCGACGACCGTCGGGATCGGCGAGCCAGACTTTCGTCTTCGTACCTAGGGTCTCGTCCTTGTCGGCGAGCCAACGGCTCACATCGAACACCTCGAAGTGGGACAGCACGCCGACAAGGTCAGGAACTCAGCGCCTCACTGTGCGAGGACCGCGACTGGATCGGACTCAGAAGTGGCGAGCTCTACCGGATCTCGATCCGCACTCGCGGCGCCGCGCCCCCACTTTCCGGCACGGTCACGCGCGCTTCACCTGACCGGCCGTCTGCCGAGCTCGCGGTGACCACGTGCTGGCCTGGCTGCAGCGCGACGGCGATCGACACACAGGCCTCTCCGCGCGAAACGCCATACCAGAATTGTCTGCCCGCGAGTGCTCCGCCTGAATCGTTGACGGTGAACGCCAGATCACGGAGCGGTAGTCCAGCGGGTGCGGCGACGGTTTCGATCTCGACGGGTGTTCCGAAACGGAGGTCGACCTCGAGCTCTGTCCGCAGATCGTCCCGGATCGAGAACGGTCGTATCTGCAACGCAGCACCGCGCAGGATCGCGAGCTCGTACTCGCCCGTCGGGAGTTCCTCGACGTCCCACATGCCACTCGGGCCCCAACCGTGTTGCACGAGGTAGCCGGCGCGCGCGCCGATTCGACGCACCAAAGGGGTCACCCAACCGACGGGTACACCGTCGCTCGAGGTGACGCGCACGGTGAGCGAGCCACGCCCGGGGACGACGAGATCGCCCACATCGCGCAGTTCACCGGAAGCGAGCTCGAGCACTGCGAGCGCGAGCCCCTGGAACCGCGGCCTACGGACTTCGAGCACGGCGGGCCCGCGTCGGAGCCCGCTGAACTCGAACGCACCGTCGCTCACGGAACGCACTCGTTGGTGCCCGCAATCGATTTCTAGATCCGGCAACGCGTTCCCGCGCACGTCCACCATTCGGCCGATCACGCGCGCGCTGACTCGCTCCGCAACGAGGACGACGTCGTGCTCGCCCGGAACAGCCACGGCGCGCGCCGAGAGTCCGCCTTCGTCGAAGGAGAGCCCGTACTGCTGCTCGTTCAGACCCTCGAATGCGAAGCGTCCTCCATCATCGGTCGACGCGCTGCTGTACTTCTTGACCGAGGTTGCGACCCGTCGGCCCACGAGGGGACGCCCTCCGACATCCACGAGCCGGCCGCGAATCGCACCCGGCCGTGACACGACCGGTGACCATTCGAAGTCGGCACCCGGGGCGAGCTCGACCTCGAGCTGCGCACCGAGTCCGTCCTTGTGACTCGCCACGAGCCGCACGCGTCCGGCTGGCGCGCGCCCGGTGTCGTAGCGACCTTCGGCGTCGCTGGAGATCAACGCGGAGTCGTCATCCGTCAGGGAAGTCACGAGGATCTGGAAGCCCTCGACCGATGCACCTTCCATGTTCGAAAGTCGGCCGCGAATGCGCGCGGTCGGCGGCAGTTCGATGTGGATGTCCGTCCGCATCGACGGCCGCACATCGACGACTCGCGAGACCCAAGGAGATCCGCGGGACACGACGATCAGCTTGCACGGGCCGGGCCAGACATCGGTGGCAACGAATCGTCCCTCGGTGTCGACGCGCACCGTTCGGCTCGCTTGCGAGCTCATGCGCTCGCCCGCCGGGTCGATCCCCTCGGCGGCTTGGGGCGATATCTCCACGCGTACGTCGACGGCCGGAGTTCCAAGGGCGTCGACCACGCGACCGACGAGGCTTCCACTCACGCCGCCCAAATAGAGGTCGATCGTTCGCTCGATGAGCGGGCCCGAGGCTTGCTTCATCCCGCTAGGGGCGCAACTGACTGCTGTCGCGTAGAAATTCGTCCATACGTCGACGCTCTCGACGCGATACGTACCGTCGGCTGCGCTGCGCGTTGCGACACGACTCCACTCCGAGTTCGACTCGCGGAGGTGGACCTCGGCGCCTGCGACGGGAATCCCGTGCACGTCGAGCACGCGACCGATCACGTCGGGAACACGCGGCACGGGGACGTCCTATACGACTGTCGCACCGGCTTCCACTCGCACGAGCACACTCGTTCCGGATCGATCCACGCGAATGCGGTGCGCGCCCGGAGCGACCGTGTCGAATGCGAATCGGCCCTCGCGATCGGTCGCCATGCTCACCGGCACGTCACTCATCGAGTCGTAAGGCTCGGGCACGAGGCGTAGCCCCACATCGATCGCCGGCGCACCGCCGGGTGTCCAGATCACGCGGCCCCGGACTCGACCGGTCGTTGGCACGGTCGGCGCGGCAAGCACGGTTCGACTCGCAGCGTCGCCGAGTGGTGCTGTGTCCGCCACGTCGACGGCGACGTCGCGAGTCACGACAAGCTCGTCGGGGGCGGCGAGAACGAGCACATCTCTCGCTCGAGCCCCATCCGTCGAGTCTGCGCCTGCGCTCGGCCACCACCAGGCGACTCCGATCGCGGTGGCGACGAGCAGCGCGGCAGCAGCGGTTGATTTGGACACGAAGCCTGCGCCCACCGCCGGCTCGACGAGCCCGAGCAGGCACGCGCTCCACGCACTGCGATCTCCACCGAACCGTCGATCGAGCCGCGCGCGCAACGTGTCGAGCCCGCGCTTCGTCCACGAGCGCACCGTGGCAGCAGGCACGCCGCGACTGCGCGCGTACTCCTCGGCGCTCGTGCCTTCGAAATGCACAGCGAGGATCGCCGAGCGATAAGGCTCCGCCAGCGCAAGCACCTCCTCGGCGACGACACGCTGCACTTCCATGCGCTCGACGAGATCGCTCGCGGACGGCAAGCGCTCCGGTCGCGCAGCATCGCGATCCCGCGCAGTGCGTCGCGCGCTCGAACGATGCGTCCCCGCCGCGAGATTGCGTACGACGCGCACGAGCCAGGGTCGGATCGAGCCGTCGCTCGCGGGCGCACGCTGCACTCCGGCGATGAGCGCTTCTTGAACGACGTCGTCCGCGGCGCTCTCGCCGACCAAGTCGACGGCGAGCCGCCGCAGCCCGCCGGCTTCACGGATCAGTGTGTCGAGATCCACGGGTCCTCGGTGCTCCATCGTGGCGAAGGTCGTCACGCGCGGCGGAACGTTGCGACGATTTTCAGGGAACCTGGACCGGTCGCCGTGAATCCAACCCAGGTTGGCCGCCGCACAATCCTTGCGGCAGCGCCTCCGCACGGTCGGACAGCCGCGCCGGCCTCTCTCGATCTCCACGACGACCTCTCCGGACAAGATGCAGTCGAACCTCTCCTCAGCTGCTCGCGCCTTCGCGGCGCTGGCACTCCTCGCGCCGTTCGCGGCGTCCCAGACCTCCCTCGGCGGACAACCCGAGGGACTTCTCCGTCCGCTCGGCACGAACGCACCTCTCGTCGCAAGTTCGACGCCAGACGTCGCTCAGTACTTCGCCGAGGATGCGGCGCGCAACCATCGGCCGCTGCGTTACGGCGCGCTCGTCGATCTCGCCGTCGGGATCGAGGACGGATCGTGGATCACGCTACGCGATGGATCGCGCGTGTGGCGACTCGAAGTCGCGTCGCCGGGCGCGAAGTCGCTGGCGCTCGAGTTCGACCAGTTCGAGTTGCCCGAGGGCGCGCGCCTCTTCGTCTACGACGCGGATCAAGAGCTCGTCCTCGGTGCGTACACCTCGGCGAATCGTCACGATGACGGGGGCTTCGTGTTCGAGCCGTTCCCGGGCGAGCGGCTCACGCTGGAGATCGATCTGCCCGCCGGTGCGAGCGATCCCGTGCTGCGCACGAAGGCTCTCATCCACGACTACCGCGACGTGTTCGGGCTCATGAACGGGAGCGTCACGGTGGCGGGCAGCGGACAACAATCGCTCGGCGCGTGCGTGGTCGACGTCAACTGCCCCGAAGGCGCGAACTGGGGCGATCAGAAGCGCGCGACCTTGCGCACGCTGTC